>BNJS01001613.1_pt1 | contig 206486 bp, 217 predicted proteins | sample 8540461 | NCBI WGS metagenome assembly BNJS01 (sample SAMD00202454, study PRJDB9452) | human saliva metagenome | isolation source: human saliva | place: Japan
TTCAGAAATTTTATTTCTATGATAAAAAAATCCTTATAACGACAATAAAAAATACATATTATCCAAAGGAGATTTTAAGTGCTACAATAACTGTATTATTTCTAGATGGGAGGTTCTATTTTTGGATTGGTCCATTGTTGAACAATATCTACCACTATATCAAAAGGCATTTCTTCTGACCTTACATATTGCATTTTGGGGGATTCTGGGATCCTTTCTGCTCGGTTTAATCGTTAGTATCATCCGACATTATCGAATCCCTGTTTTGGCGCAAGTAGCGACAGCCTACATTGAATTGTCACGCAACACGCCCCTTTTGATTCAACTCTTCTTTCTCTATTTCGGACTTCCCCGAATAGGGATTGTCCTATCTTCGGAAGTCTGTGCAACGCTAGGACTGGTCTTTTTAGGAGGTTCCTACATGGCAGAATCTTTCCGAAGTGGGCTGGAAGCCGTCAGTCAAACTCAGCAGGAGATTGGATTAGCTATCGGTCTGACACCTATACAGGTCTTTCGCTATGTGGTTCTTCCGCAAGCAACAGCGGTAGCACTCCCCTCCTTTAGTGCCAATGTCATTTTCCTCATCAAGGAAACCTCTGTTTTCTCAGCAGTAGCCTTGGCCGACCTCATGTATGTCGCCAAGGACTTGATTGGGCTCTATTATGAGACAGACATTGCGCTTGCTATGTTGATAGTTGCTTATCTGATGATGCTGCTACCCATCTCACTAATCTTTAGCTGGATAGAAAGGAGGCTCCGCCATGCAGGATTCGGGAATCCAAGTACTCTTTCAGGGAAATAATCTCCTGAGAATCTTACAGGGACTGGGCGTTACGATTGGAATATCCATCCTGTCTGTCCTCTTATCCATGATGTTCGGAACAATCATGGGAATCATCATGACCTCCCATTCTAGAATTGTACGATTTTTAACACGATTGTATCTGGAATTCATCCGTATCATGCCCCAGCTGGTGCTACTCTTCATCGTTTACTTTGGCTTGGCTAGAAACTTTAATATCAATATCTCAGGCGAGACTTCTGCTATTATCGTTTTTACCCTCTGGGGAACAGCTGAAATGGGGGACTTGGTTCGTGGAGCCATCACTTCCCTCCCTAAACATCAGTTTGAAAGTGGACAGGCGCTCGGCTTGACCAATGTTCAACTTTACTACCACATCATCATCCCACAGGTTTTGAGAAGACTGCTACCTCAGGCCATTAACCTTGTCACTCGGATGATCAAAACCACTTCCTTGGTTGTTTTGATTGGGGTTGTTGAAGTGACCAAGGTTGGACAACAAATCATCGACAGCAATCGCCTGACTATCCCAACTGCTTCTTTTTGGATTTATGGAACCATTCTAGTCTTGTATTTCGCAGTCTGCTTTCCTATTTCCAAACTATCCACACACTTAGAAAAACATTGGAGGAACTAAATGTCTGAAACTATCTTAGAAATCAAGGAACTAAAAAAATCCTTCGGAGACAATCCCATCCTCCAAGGTCTATCTCTACAAATCAATAAAGGAGAAGTTGTGGTTATCCTAGGGCCATCTGGTTGTGGGAAAAGTACCCTCCTTCGTTGCCTCAATGGCTTAGAAAGTATTCAATGTGGAGATATTCTTCTGGATGGTCAGTCTATCGTTGAAAATAAAAAAGATTTTCACCTGGTTCGCCAAAAGATTGGCATGGTCTTTCAAAGCTATGAACTCTTTCCCCATCTAGATGTCCTTCAAAACCTCATCCTAGGCCCTATCAAGGCTCAAGGGAGAGACAAGAAGGAAGTAACGGAAGAAGCTCTGCAACTACTGGAACGTGTTGGTTTACTAGACAAACAACATAGCTTTGCGCGTCAATTATCTGGTGGACAGAAGCAACGGGTGGCAATTGTCCGTGCCCTCCTCATGCATCCAGAAATTATCCTTTTTGACGAAGTGACTGCTTCGCTGGATCCAGAAATGGTGCGTGAGGTGCTGGAACTTATCAATGATTTGGCTCAAGAAGGTCGTACCATGATTTAGTAACCCACGAAATGCAGTTTGCCCAAGCTATTGCCGATCGGATTATCTTCCTAGACCAAGGGAAAATCGCTGAAGAAGGAACAGCTCAAGCCTTCTTTACCAATCCGCAAACCAAGCGAGCCCAGGAATTTTTAAACGTCTTTGACTTTAGCCAATTTGGCTCATATCTATAAAGGAGATTCTTATGAAACTATTCAAACCACTCTTAACTGTTTTGGCACTTGCGTTTGCCCTTATCTTTATCACAGCTTGTAGCTCAGGTGGAAATGGTGGTGCATCGTCAGGTAAAACCACTGCCAAGGCTCGCACAATTGATGAAATCAAAAAAAGCGGTGAACTACGAATCGCCGTATTTGGAGACAAGAAACCATTTGGTTACGTTGACAATGACGGTTCTTACCAAGGTTACGATATCGAATTGGGGAACCAACTGGCCCAAGACCTTGGTGTCAAGGTTAAATACGTTTCAGTCGATGCTGCCAACCGCGCTGAATACTTGATTTCAAACAAGGTGGATATTACCCTTGCCAACTTTACAGTAACTGACGAACGCAAGAAACAAGTTGATTTGCCCTTCCATACATGAAAGTTTCACTTGGAGTCGTATCACCTAAGACTGGTCTCATTACAGACGTCAAACAACTTGAAGGTAAGACCTTGATTGTCACAAAAGGAACGACGGCTGAAACTTATTTTGAGAAAAATCACCCAGAAGTAAAACTCCAAAAATACGACCAATATAGTGACTCTTACCAAGCTCTTCTTGACGGACGTGGAGATGCCTTCTCTACTGACAATACGGAAGTCCTAGCTTGGGCGCTTGAAAATAAAGGATTTGAAGTAGGAATTACTTCCCTCGGTAATCCAGATACCATTGCGGCAGCAGTTCAAAAAGGCAACCAAGAATTGCTAGACTTCATCAATAAAGATATTGAAAAATTAGGTAAGGAAAACTTCTTCCACAAAGTCTATGAAAAAACACTACACCCAACCTACGGTGACGCTGCTAAAGCTGACGACCTAGTTGTTGAGGGTGGAAAAGTTGACTAATACTCAATGAAATCACAAAAAGAAATCAGGTAATCCTAGCGACTACCTGATTTTCTATGTTTTATAATCTATCTAATAAAACTACTATTGGAATTATTGAACAAAATACTTTCACATAGTAAATTATTATCGAGAAATCATCATACTATTTCACTAAGCCCAGCAACTCTTCATAACTAGAAACAACGCCATAAATATATTGATCACTAATCAGACCAGCTTCAATTAATGCTCTAAAATGCACTTTTGCACACTCGATCTTTTCTTTTTCAGATTGTTTCAGCTGAAGACTAGACATCGATCCTTTAGTCTCTGCCACAAAGTAAATATGTTTCACACTTCCTTCACGAAAGGCTATTGCCCAGTCAGGGTTGTAATCACCAAGAGGTGTAGAAATACGAAATTTTCCAGGTAGTTTCACATACACACGAACATCTTCATACTGTTCCAAGGATTCTTTAAACTTACGCTCGATATCTGAATCAACCTTTACATAGTTATAAATACCTTTTTTCGATTCTAGTAAATGCTCATCTGAAAGTTTCGCAGTTTCTGCATTATCATAGAATAAATCCATACCATATTCATCTTCTAAAATATTGTATTGAATATGCTTGATAATTTGAGCTGCTTTTTGTTCATTAATCAACTTCGATACTTTTAAAATAAATTCTTCTGGGTTTTGTTTGAACTTTTCAAACTTATCAACTTGAATCTTACTCAGAATTTCTGCTACTACCTTACGGGTTAGACCCGTAGGATCTGCTACTTCTCCTAACAAATCATACTGAGTTGTAATTTGACTATTTTCGACATATTCCTGAGAACGAGCATTTTCTCCCACATCTAGTTCCAAACCTTCTTTTGTCATTTGAACTGCACTGGCTTGCGTAATATTGTACACTGGTTGGCTAACCACTAGCTTCTCATTAATATAAGCAACAGACTGCTCTATTAGCTCAGTATCATCAAAAGTAACTTGATAAGCTGTTTTACGATTAATCTGATTCCAAAGTGATAAGAACTCTTTTCGGGCGATATTTTCTTTATTTATTTCCTTAGAGAACTGCACTGTTGTATTATTTGCATTTTCGATCTCATATTTTCCAGGTTGGTAAATACTTTCTAGGACTTCAACAACTTGTTTCTCATATCCCGGAAGTGTATCTGATAAGTTCAATTGATTGTTTTCCTTGGCAGTAAAATATTTTTCAGTAAGTTGACCTTTCTTATCAATATAACCCTGAATAATTAAATCATACTGAATGGACTCTGCCTGTTCTCTAGTGATTCTAATCTTTTCCCCTACACCGTTTTGCATTACTTTATTTTCAAATAAGGCAACATCGACTTTTACAGGACGATCAGCTAACAGCTCTTTCAGCTCTGCTTGTAATCCACGCGCAAATTGATCATAGCTTTCATTTGCAATGATAGTCAATTTGTTAATCTCATGGACTTCACTTTTTAAAAGTTCCTTATCTTGACGCACACCATCTTGATCCACTGCTAAACGCATCCCACGACCAATTTCTTGTCGTTTTCGAGTCTCTACTGAAGACTGCTTGAGAGTACAGATTTGGAAAACATTGGGATTATCCCAACCTTCTTTTAAGGCTGAATGCGAGAATAGAAAGCGTACCGGTTCCTCAAAACTCAACAAACGTTCCTTATCTTTCATAATCAAATCATAGGCATCTTTATCGTTTGATGAATTGCTTTTCTTCTCACTGGCAGATTTGTAATCCACAAATACCGTCTTATCTGACTTTTTCACTTTATCGACTGAAAAGTAACCCGCATGGACTGCATTAGCATCAATGTGAGATTCCAAATAACGATAATATTTAGAAGGTTCTTGAGTACGTAAGAACTGTCTAACTTGACTTACATATTCTTCTTCAAAGATTTGAGCATAATCTCCGTTGTAAGGATTATTTTGAGAATCGTATTGCTTATATTTTGCAACCTCGTCAATGAAAAATAGAGAAAGTACTTTGATTCCACGACTATATAGTCTACTTTCCTTCTCTAGGTGGCTCTTAATGGTCTCACGAATTTGGATTCTTCGCATACTAGACTCATCTAATTCACCCATGACCTCTCCAACATATAAGTCCTGCGTTGCACCGACCTGGATTTATTGTCTCTTGCGTTAAATTGACTCAATGTCATACCTTGATAGGAAGCCAGATTACCAGATTCAGAATATAAATCAAAAAGTTCTTCAACGATTCTTGTTTTACGTTTCACTCCCGACTGAGTTCTTACCTCAAACTCAATCTTAGCCTTTGGAGCTCCTGTTTTTTGAGGAATAATTTCCTGTAAATAGAGATAACCCTGCGTCCCAGTCGTTCCAGCTTGTTCGATAGCCTTCACCTCAATCTTCTTAACCAATTTTTGGTTATAGGCATCCATTGCATCCAGTCGATAAACCATATCATGCTTTTCTTTATGAGTAGCTGAGTAGCGAAGAGTAAAGAGAGGCTTAAAGTCTTTTAGTCGTTCTTTGGTCTGCTTACCTTCAACAGACTGGGGCTCATCAATAATCATGATTGGGTTCATGGCTGCTAATACATCAATTGGGCGACGCCAACGAAAACTTTCCTGCTCTTCATGAATGCGATTCGCAACTTTCCCTTTTGTATTAAAAGCCTGGGAGTTGATGACCATGATTTGAAGATCCGATGAGTTAGCAAAACTATCCAAATCTCCTAAACGTGAAGAATCATAAACAAAATATCTAGGCTGTTTCCCATACTCATCCTGAAAATGAGTTTTCATGATTTCTAAAGACTTAAGAACTCCCTCACGTATGGCGACACTTGGAACAACAATGACAAACTTGAGCCAGCCATAGCGTTTATTTAACTCCATAATGGTACGGATATAGGTATAGGTTTTCCCCGTCCCTGTCTCCATTTCTATAGAGAAATTGTAGGCTGGACGACCTGCAACCATATCGACCGACAAACTGTCAGAAGGTCGTAAACCAAAACGAGTCTGTACGACATGAACATTCCGTCGAATAGCTTCCTGTTCCAATCGGATAGGAGCATTTCGATAAGCATCCAATACCAAATCCACTTCATCTGACTTTTGACGACCTGGATCAGCCATATACCTGATTCCAGTTTGTTTGTCCTGCCCTTGAAATATATCTGCAATTGCACTAACCGCATCCAACTGGAATGGTTGTTTTTTAAATTGTAGTTTCATATTATTTCTTCTTTTTAATTTCATGCTATATCAAGATAAAAGCAAATACCAGATAAAGACTGAAGGAATTAGAATATATTGAAACCAAATGAGAAATTTATTCCAACTAAAATCATGTCTCTTGATAAATTCCTCAATACAGAGAAAGTGACTTATCAGCCAACACTTTTTCTTATCCTCCTCAGTTGTCCCTTCTGTTACTTTATCCATATCAGATTGAGAATTACCTTGATTATATTTTTGCTTCTGATACTTTTTAGCATACTTATGATCATAATCTGAATGATTTTCATTCCCACGTAGGCTAATTTGATATTTGAACATTACCTGTTGGTATTTCTCTTTTTTCTCGTCTTCATTAAGCTTTTTTTGAAAAATAATTGATTTCAACTCAAGTAAAAAATCTTCTAATTCTAGCTGGTGATAATGTAATTTCAGTGCTCTCTCATTATAGTTTAACTTAGCAACAAAATTCTGCACGAGCAGAGAATATATGGAAAACAAAGCTGATAATGCCAATCTTTCTTTATTCTCAGGATTAATTAGCGCATACACTAATAAACCTGTTGAAACTAAACTCATTGCTAAAAAAATCAATTCCCATTTTTCAGCATATTCATAAAGTCTTTTACTCGTATTAATTCTAGCAGCCCTTACAGTATCGATTGAGTTACATTTTAAATTAATTTCATAGTCGATATCTCTATCTTTAAAATCTCGAATTTCGCCCACTCTACACCACCTTCACTTTCGTATTAGGTGATAATTCTTTGAAGATTTCACTTACGTTAATCTTATCTGATGAATTGGCAAATGAGCTATCACGGAAAACGGCACGGAGTGGTTGTGCTTGTGCGATGTGACGGATAACTTCTTCAGAGATTTCATCTTCAAAACAAGCCATGAGTGATCCTTGATCTACGTCATAGACTTCCGCTCCTGCTACTTTCTCCAAATCAATGGCTAGTGACAGTTCCATTCCCCATGTCAGCATAACTTGGAAAAGTAAGTCGAGGCCAGTACGTCCTTCCTTGATATTAGATACACTATCAAAGAGTTCTCCTTGGATAAATTGGTCAGGTCGAGCTGAAACATCTTTGAAGTTAGAAGAATCTAACTTATAGGCTTTGAAGCCAAAATCTTGCTTGCCAACCAACTCTGGATGCTCCTCCTGAATCTTGGCAGCAGCACGACGAATCCGCTCACGTGAAATTTGGTCAATGGTTTCATAACCTGCTTCTTTAGCAGCAGACTTATCAGCTACTTCCTCATCCAACGTACACAGGATAAACTTACGATTTCCACCATCTTCAGCATTCAGTTGCATGACTGCATCAGCTGTAGTACCAGAACCACCGAAGAAATCGAGGATAACAGAATCTTTTTTTGTTGATATTGTTAAAATATGTTTAATCAATCCAGTCGGCTTCGGAGTATCGAACATTTTTATACCAAATAACTCCTGAATTTGTTTTGCAGCGTGTAAATTCTTTTCCAGTTCATCCCAGAAGGAATTTGGCGCGACGCCTTCCTTAACTTTATTTAGATATAATTTGTATCTAGGAAGACTACTATCAAAATTAATTTCTTCACGATTGATCATTTCTTTAATAGTTTCTTTACCAAATCGCCAATTCCCCGTATTAGATCTATACTCTTGTCCCGTTTTAGGATTAACAATAATGAAGTCTGTTGCTACTGAATACCTACCTCCAGCTGTTGGTGCTGTTAGTTTTTCTAATTTATACTTCCCTTTTCCATCCCCATCATCAAGATTATATTGTGCTAATTGTTTCTCACTTCTCGGTAAAAGATTAAAATCAAATTTATCATTTTCACCCTTAGAATATATTGTTACGTACTCATGAAGAGAAGGCAGGTGATCATTATTATCAAAAACCTTTCGTTTCCAAATAGCTTCACCAATATAACTTTCTTCACCAAATATCTCATCACAGATAGCTTTCAGATTAGCTTGTTCATTATCATCAATAGAGATAAAAATAACACCTGAATCCTTGAGGAGATTACGTGCTAGACGGAGACGTGGATACATCATATTGAGCCAGTCTGAGTGGTAACGAGCCGAAGTTTTTTCATTTTTGGTAAGCCCAACGACCTGGCGTCCTTCTTCATCCAAAAGTTCCATCTCTTCCTTCAACTCTTCATCTGTTTTTTGGAACTTATCAGAGTATACAAAGTCTTTTCCAGTATTATAGGGTGGATCGATATAAATCATATCGATTTTTCCTAGATAGGATTCTTGTAAGATTTTCAAGACTTCTAAATTATCCCCAGTAATAAAGATATTTTCACTGTTTTCAAAGTCAACACTTTCATCAAGATCTGGTCTTAAGGTTTTGGTAGTTAGTCGCCCAGCTTCTGCAATAGCTTCACGCTTTCCAACCCAAGTAAACTCATAGGATTCTCGACCATCCACAATTTCCTCTGATAAAAACTGTTTAAGCTTCTCAAAGTCAATCGCAGGACGAAGTCTTCCATTTGCATCTCTTGTTTCGGTTACAACTTCAGGAAAAATTTGAGCAATTTTAGAAATATTGTCTGTAAAAATATCTTTTGAACCTACTTTTAAAAGATCGAGGCTGGTATGTTCCCCTTTGTGTTGTTCTGTAGTCATATTTGCCCTTTCTTATAATGGCTTCTGTTTACTTGCCTATAGTAATCTGTTTGAGAACTACCTAGTAGTCTTTCTTAACTTCCATCTGCTTTCTCATCGATTTTTCTGTATACATTTGTTTCTTAAGACGTTGAGCTTGCTTCTCTAACTTTGAAATAATTGATTTTACAGTATCTTGTTGAAAATCACATAAAAAATTCTAAAGCTTGGTATTTTTATAGGAAACATGTTCATTTGGAATATAATTATCATTGATATCATCAAGAAACTCACTAAATAAGTTGTAAATCATAACATAATAAAGAAACTCTGGAGAATGCTCTTTATGTGCTAAATTAAGAGTTCCTAAGAACTCTTCTGTCACATCACGAAAATATTCATCATTCTATAAAAGACTATCAAACTCATCTAGGTAAGATAAACTTAATGGAGCATGGTAGATATTCCGTGTAGTTTTAAATAAAGAAGCATCATATCCCAAATCTTTTCGATCAAAGTTTTTGAAGCAATCCACAGTGACAGTATCATCACCCGTTTCTATTCGCATACCATTTGGTATCTAATCGATTTCAATATTGATAGATTTAAAACGAGCCTTTTCCCTAATCCACTCTGCACATTCTCTAGCGATTACTTTTTGAGTTAGTTCATTCATCAGCTTCAGTTCATAACGCCCTCCAGAAATAGACTGCTCTCGTTCTTTTTTGGAATCGTTTATTCACGATATCCAACTCTCGTTTCATCAGTCACAAAGGTTAGATTGGTCAAGACAAACTTCAACTCATCAATCATTTTGAGCTCTTCTTTTAGCTGTTAAAGGCAAACATCGAAAAAGTTGCAGCAGCAATCTTAATCTTACTCCCAAGTTTTATTTCTTTAATTAATCTCCTAAACGAATACTACGATTATAAATCTCCACAAAAACCTTCTTTACTTACACTTGTTATTTCGTAAAGTCATTATCAACATAATTCTACCATAAAAGCGAAAAAGAGGCATGGTATTTCTTTCAAACCTCAAAATTTCTATCTTTGCCAATTTTCTTGGTCTTCTTTAAAGCGTTTTAGAAGGTCGAGTCCTTCTGGCGTGATGTAACCTTCTTCTTGCGCTAGGTGGATGAGTTCGCTGTAGTTTGAAAGTGTCACCAATTTCACGCCAGCATCCGCAAAGTTCTTATCTGCCTTTGGCAATTGATAACTGAAAATCGCTACAACTCCAAGCACATCTGCGCCTTCACGTTTAGCAGCAGCTACCGCTTCAAGAACAGAACCGCCAGTTGAAATAAGATCTTCAACCACTACCATTTTTTGACCTTGAGCTACCCGACCTTCGATTTGATTACCAGCTCCGTGGTCTTTTGGTTTGCTACGGATGTAGGCAAATGGCAGATTCATCTTGTCAGCAATGATAGCTCCGTGTGGAATCCCTGCTGTTGCAGTTCCTGCAATCACTTCTACTTCTGGAAATTCTGCTTTAATAGCTTCTACAAAACCATTTTCAATGAGGGTACGAGTTTCTGGATAGGCTAGTGTCACACGGTTATCTGTGTAAATCGGTGACTTGATTCCAGATGCCCAAGTAAAAGGCTCCTCTGGTTTGAGGTAAACTGCTTGAATTTTCAAGAGGTGGCTAGCGATATCTTTAGCAAGTGTCATAGTATTCTCCTTTTATTTTTATAATCTATTTCTTTAATTCCAGTCCTGTGTCCATTCATCCTTGATGGCATGATAGGCTGCAACAGGATCCTCAGCTTGCGTAATGGGACGTCCCACTACGATATAGTCACTACCGATTTGATAAGCATCCGCTGGCGTCATCACACGTTTTTGGTCTCCAACTGCAGCTCCCTGAGGGCGAATCCCCGGTGTTAGACAGATAAAATCCGGATTGGTGGCCTGCTTGATGAGTTGCACTTCCTGAGCCGAGCAAACAACACCATCTAATCCCGCTTCAGCCGTCTTCTTGGCATAATGAATCACAGACTCTTGCAGGCTGGTTTGGATGTTTTGAAACTCCTGCATCTGGGCTTCCGACGTTGAGGTCAGCTGAGTGACGGCAATCAATTTGGCTTGACTCCCAAGTCCTTCACGCGCAGCCTTCATCATCTCTACACCACCAGCCGCATGAACATTGGTCATATCGACACCAAGCTGAGATAGGACCTTCATGGCTGACTGACTGTATTTGGAATGTCATGTAGCTTGAGGTCCAAAAAGACACTATGCCCCAATGACTTCAAATAACGGACAACTTCTGGACCTTCCGCATAATAAAGCTCCATCCCTACTTTTAAATAAAGACTTTCTTCTGCTGGAAAAAGAGCTAAGAATTCCTTGACTGCCTCAAAACTAGGAAAATCAAGAGCAATGACTGGACGATGTTCTCGCATAGGTTTCTCCTTTTACCTTTGCTAGTGAGAGAGTCTGGCCAACAGAAGACACGAAAAAAGGAACCTGCCAACAGCAAGGTTCCACGAAAAATGGGTAGTCTCCACCCTTTCATCGTCTAACCTTAGCTGCCTCTCTGGACTGCTTTAAAGGTTTTTTACTATTCTATTATTTCTACTAGCACTTGTCAAGTAAAAACTAGTCACTAAAGTACTATGAGAAAAAAGGTAAACCTAGCGACGCGGTGAACGCTGGGGCGTTTGATTTCGATTGCTTTCTTCCTCCAGCTTTTTCTTCTCTTCTTCCAATTTATTCTGCTGTTCTTCTAGCCTTTTCTTCTCTTCGTCTTTCTGTTTCTTCTCAGCTTCTTCGGCCTCTTTTTTAGCTTTTTCTTCTGCCTCCATAATTAATTTATCCGCTACAGTGTAACTGTAAATTCCAGCTTCCATGTCAATCACACTCGGTTCTGACAATTGAGGCTTAATCTTACTGTAGTAAGGTAATTTCTTGCTCATTTCAGACAGGGGAACCAAGACTTCATCTGTATCATACATGGTCAATCGAATTAAATCGGAAGTCACCTTGCTTGGGGCTAGCTCCACCTTTTGGATAGCAGCCTTGAGTTCTGGGCTAATTTGAGAAAGTTCTGAGACAAAAGCCTTGATTTGTTCACTATCATTAAAGAGAACTGACAAATAAGTTTCTGGTAGACTGACCAAGCTCACAGCACTGGTCTCAAGCTGACCACTGGAAAGAATAGGATAATGATTTTCACCAGAAACATAGTAGGCAACAATATCATATTCCTTGACCTTGATAGTAAACTTGGTTGGAAATTGATAGACAAGTTGAGCTGATTCAACCCAATAGTTAGACTTGATCTGCTCTTCATATTTTGTCTTGTCTAGCAGAAGGTTAATCGTATAATCCGAATCCTGAATGCCTGAAGCCTGTCGAATATCATCAGCTGTAGTTTGCACCGTTCCCTCAACACGGATATCCTTCATAGTCGCATAAGGACTGAGTAAGTAAACAGAGACAATCAATAAAAGCAGACTTGGAAATAAAATCGTTAGAGATCGCAAGATATGGATGGCAGGAATTTTCGGTTTAGCCGATTTCTTCTTTACAGGCTTTTTCTCTCTTTTTTTATCCTGTTCCTCGTCCTCTTTAGACGTTGATTCTTCTTTCTCTTCTTCCTCTTTGTCACCCTCTGAGGATTCTACTTTTTCCTCAGACTCTTCCTTAGCTGATTCTGGGTCCTTTAGATCAGATTCACTCTCTTGATCCTCGGTTGCATCTGACCCTTCAGATTTTGAAGCCATTCGAGCTTGTCTTTCCTTTTCCTTCTCCCCAGCTAGGGCTGCCTCTTCTTCAGCCTTCTTTTTTAGATATTCTTGGTTTCGTTTCTGCCATTCTGATAACTCTTTAAATTCTTCGAGGATTTCTTTGCCCTCATTTTTCTTATCTTTTGACATTTACTTTCCTTATGATAAATCTTTTTTCAACAATTGATAAAAATCTGCTAGAGATTTCAATTCCTTAGAAGCCTTCATCTTAGCCTGATAGTCTTCCTTGTGACTTACTAAGTGAGAAAGCTTCTCTTCCAAACTATCCAAGGTCAAATCGCTTTCTTGAAGCTCTTCTGCATAGCCTTTTTTTACAAAGTAAGCTGCGTTCTCAATCTGGTCACCACGGCTGGCTTCACGACCAAGTGGCACAATGACATGTAATTTTGCCATCGCCAAGAGCTCAAAAATCGTATTGGCACCACCTCGTGTCACAACAATATCAGCCAATTCCATCAAGGGTTGATAGAGATTGGTCACATAGTCAACACGAAAAAGATTTTGGCTCAACTCGTTCAGACTAGAATCTCCAGTTAAATTGATAATATTGTAGCGCTCTGTCAGTTCTTTCTTATAGTCTGTCACCAATTGGTTAAAGACACGAGCACCTGCAGAACCTCCAACAAACAATACAGTTGGCAATTTTGGATTAAAGTGGGTTTGAATATCCACCAATTCATCTGGTTCTGGAGTTTTTTGATCTGAAACCTTGGTCACTGCTCCCACATGCTCAACCTTAGACAAACTTGAAGCTTGCTCAAAGGTTGAATACATCTTGGTCGCAAATTTATAGGCGATTTTATTGGCCAAGCCCATAGACAGGTCCGATTCGTGAATAAAGACAGGCACTCCTGACACACGCGCAGCGATAACAGGCGGTACTGAGACAAAGCCTCCCTTTGAAAAAAGAGCCTGTGGACGAAGTCGTAACATGATAAAGAGAGATTGGACAATTCCCCAACCAACTTTAAAGACATCCAGCATATTTTGCCAAGAGAAATAACGACGCAATTTCCCAGTCGCAATGGAGTGGAAGGTGACATCCAAGCCTGACTTGAGGATTTCTTGGTGTTCGATACCACGCTTATCCCCGATATAGTGGACTTCCCAGCCATCTTCGATGAACTTGGGTATCAATAAAAGGTTGAGGGTCACGTGTCCAACCGTCCCCCCACCTGTAAAGACAATTTTTTTCATATTATTCTTTTAACTCCGCTACTGTGTCGATAAAGAGGTCGCCACGTACTTCAAAGTTAGCATACATATCCCAGCTGGCATTGGCAGGACTAAGAAGAACCACATCTCCTTGAGTCGCAAGTTCATAGGCCTTGCGGGTTGCATCTGCAATATCAGTCGCATCCACATAAGCCACACCAGCCTTATCTGCTGCCCGTTTGACACGTTCTGCAGACTGACCGAGGATGACCATCTTCTTGAGTCCAGTAATGTCTGGAACCAATTCGTCAAACTCATTGCCACGGTCCAAACCACCTGCAATCAAAGATGACCTTGCTGTTGTCAAATCCTGACAAGGCTTTTTGAGTAGCCAAGATATTGGTTGACTTGCTATCATTATAGAATTTGACACCCTTGATTTCATCCACAAATTGGAGACGGTGTTTGACACCACCGAAAGGCTGAAAGAGTTTCTTTGATGGTTTGGTTGTCCACACCACGGAGCTTGGCTACAGCAATAGTCGCAAGGGCATTTTCCACATTGTGGCTACCTGGAACTCCGATTTCATTCGCTGCCATGACCACTTCTCCCACGGAAGTAGAGCTGACCATCTTCCAGATAAGCTCCATCAACCTTTTCAAGTGTTGAAAATGGTACAACTGTAGCTTGTGTTTTGCTTGCCAATTCTTTTGCCAAGTCTTGATTAAAGTTCAAGACAAGGAAATCAGCTGCTGTCATCTTGTTCTGGATATTCCACTTGGCTGCTACATATTCCTCAAAAGACCCATGATAGTCGATATGAGTTGGCATGAGGTTGGTAATAACCGCAATCTCTGGATGAAATTCTTGCACACCCATCAGTTGGAAAGAAGAAAGTTCCATGACAAGCGTGTCCTCATCTGTCGCAGTTTGGGCCACTTGACTAGCTGGATAGCCGATATTCCCTGATAAAGAGACCATGTTGCCCAGCAGCCGTCAAAACTTCACCAATCATCGTCGTTGTGGTCGTTTTTCCATTTGAACCTGTGATACCGATAATTGGCGCCTCTGAAATCAAGTAAGCCAATTCCACCTCAGTCAAGACTGGAATTCCCTTGGCCAAAGCCTTTTCAATCATGGGATTGCTGTATGGGATACCTGGATTTTTTACCATGAGGGCGAATTCTTCATCCAAGAGTTCCAAAGGATGGCCACCTGTAATGACCTTGATTCCTTCTTCCAGCAAACTTTGCGCAGCTGGATTATCCTCAAAAGGTTTCCCGTCATTTACCGTCACAATGGCACCTAGCTTGTCCAACAAACGTGCTGCAGATTCACCAGACTTGGCCAAACCTAAAACAAGGACTTTCTTATTTTTAAATTGATCTATTACTTTCATGTCTCAAACTCCATTTCTACTCTTACTATTTTACCATTTTTATGGAAATAATTCTAAACGAAAATGCTCAGATTCAGCATTCTAATAAGCAAAAAGAGAGCCAAAACTCTCTTTTTATCTTCTTTTACTTTTACTGACCGACATGAGGGTAATATCTCGCAAGCTAAAGTATGCTAAGGTCAGCATGGCGATTGCGATAAAGAATTCTGTCGGTAGCTGAAAGATTTGCAGAACTGACAACATCAGCAAAAATCAAAAAGTGCTACAAAAAGCAAAGACGACAAGGACGATATTGACTGTCCCTTTAATGCTTTCTGGTGTCGCAAATACATAGAGTAGTAATAAGAGGAGTCCTATGATTAAATAAACCATTTTTATCTCTTTCTAGCTCTTATTCAGCTGATTTTTTTCTTCTTGTTAGCTTTCTCACGCTCTGCCTTGTTAAGGATTTGTTTACGCAGACGGATAGACTCAGGAGTTACTTCCATGTACTCATCGTCGTTCAAGAACTCAAGAGACTCTTCAAGTGTCAAGATACGAGGTGTCTTGATAACAGCTGTTTGGTCCTTAGTAGCTGAACGGACGTTGGTCATTTGTTTAGCCTTAGTGATATTAACTGTCAAGTCATTTTTCACGAGAGTTTTCACCGATGATCATTCCTTCGTAAACCTCAGTACCTGGGTTGACAAAGATTGTACCACGTTCTTCGATAGACATGATTGAGTAAGTTGTAGCCTTACCAGCATCGATAGAAACAAGGGCACCACGGTGACGACCACCAATTTCACCCTGGAATCAATGGCAAATATTGGTCGAAGGTATGGTTCATGATACCGTAACCACGAGTCATTGACAAGAACTCAGTTGAGTATCCAATCAAACCACGCGCTGGAACAAGGAAGACCAAACGAGTTTGACCATTACCAGTTGAAATCATATCCAACATTTCACCCTTACGTTCAGAAAGGCTTTTGGATAACAGAACCTTGGTATTCTTCTGGAGTGTCGATTTGAACACGTTCAAATGGCTCACATTTGACACCATCGATTTCTTTTACGATAACTTCTGGACGAGATACTTGAAGTTCATATCCCTCACGACGCATTGTTTCGATAAGGATTGACAAGTGCAATTCTCCACGTCCTGAAACAGTCCATTTATCTGGTGAATCAGTTGGGTCAACACGAAGGGAAACGTCTGTTTGCAATTCGGCCTGCAAGCGTTCTTCCACCTTACGAGAAGTCACCCATTTACCTTCTTTACCAGCAAATGGTGAGTTGTTAACCAAGAAAGTCATTTGAAGAGTTGGCTCATCGATGTGTAGGATTGGAAGAGCTTCAACTGCGTCTGTCGGAGTAATAGTTTCACCGACAAAGATATCTTCCATACCTGAAACGGCAATCAAGTCACCTGCTTTTGCTTCTTGGATTTCACGACGTTCTAAACCAAAGAAACCGAAGAGTTTTGTAACACGGAAGTTTTTAGTTGTGCCATCAAGTTTAGAAAGGGTAACTTGGTCCCCAACCTTAACAGTACCACGGAAGACACGACCGATACCGATACGTCCAACGAAGTCATTGTAGTCCAAAAGTGACACTTGGAACTGCAAAGGCTCATCTGAGTTATCTACTGGAGCTGGGATATGGTCGATAATGGTATCAAAGATTGGTGCCATAGTAGTTTCTTGATCAGCTGGATCATCTGACAATGAAGAAGTTCCGTTGATAGCTGAAGCATACACTACTGGGAAGTCAAGCTGATCGTCATCTGCACCAAGCTCGATGAAAAGTTCCAAGACTTCGTCCACTACTTCTGCTGGACGAGCTGACGGTTTGTCGATTTTGTTAACAACCACGATTGGGACAAGGTCTTGTTCCAAGGCTTTTTTCAATACGAAACGAGTTTGTGGCATGGTTCCTTCGTAGGCATCTACGACCAAGACAACACCGTCAACCATTTTCATGATACGCTCAACTTCTCCACCGAAGTCCGCGTGTCCTGGTGTGTCCATGATGTTGATACGAGTTCCGTTGTAGGCAACGGCTGTATTTTTAGCAAGGATGGTAATTCCACGCTCTTTCTCGATATCGTTTGAGTCCATAGCACGCTCAGCCAATTCAGTACGTGCATCAAGCGTTTCTGATTGTTTCAATAATTCATCAACGAGGGTTGTTTTACCGTGGTCAACGTGGGCGATAATCGCAATGTTACGGATATCTTCTCTTAATTTGTCATGATTTCCTCTATAATATTCAAAATTTATTTTCTAACTGAACGATTATACCATAATTTCAAGTAAATAACATAATTCAAGCAAGTGTAAATGTTTTCACTCTGCTTTTCTTTTCACGTCAAGCCTTTTCAAAGCAAGCGACTTATGATAAGATAGGCACAGTATGCGTTTAGATAATTTATTAGCCCAAGAAAAAATCAGCCGAAAGGCCATGAAACAAGCCTTACTCAAAGGGGACATTCTCGTCGATGGTTGCCCAGCCCGCTCCCTAGCCCAAAATATCGATACAGGACTACAAGAACTCCTTTTTCATGACCGTATCATTCAAGGCTATGAACACACCTATCTTATGCTTCATAAGCCTGCTGGTGTCGTGACAGCCAATACAGACAAGGAACTCCAAACCGTCATGGATCTCCTTTCACCTGACATCCAGTCTGACAAACTCTATGCCCTCGGCCGACTGGATCGAGATACGACGGGACTCCTCCTCTTGACCGATAACGGTCCCTTGGGCTTTCAGCTCCTCCATCCTCAATATCATGTAGATAAGACTTATCAAGTTGAGGTTAATGGACTCCTGACACCTGACCATATCCAAGCCTTTCAAAAAGGAATTGTCTTTTTAGATGGTACTGTCTGTAAACCTGCAAGACTAGAGATTCTATCTGCAAGTCCTTCCCACAGCCAAGCCTCCATCACCATTTCAGAGGGGAAATTTCATCAAGTCAAAAAAATGTTTCTCTCTGTTGGTGTCAAGGTGACTGCCCTCAAACGCACCCATTTTGGAGCTTGGAGCTTGGATGACAATCTTCAAGAAGGAGACTATCGCCCCCTAAACTCCCAAGAATTAGCAAACATTCGTGACTTTCTAAGAAAAAGTGGTTAAAAAATGAGCTCGGAAATATCCAAGCTCGTTTTCTTATTTCTCAACTTTGACTTTACCTTTCCAAGAATCCAATCCATAAGAAAGGATATAAATCTCAGAAAAACCTTGTTTTTTCAAATAAAGGGCTGCATTTGTAACCCGTTGCGCACGTTGGTTTTCGTAAAGAAGGACAGGTTTATCTTTACGAAGGGCTGCAAGACTAGTTTTTCAACTGACTTGAAGGAATATTGCGTGCACCCAAGGATATGTTTTTCTGTGGAATTCAGCTGGGTCTCGCAAATCAATCAATTGACCCGTACGAATCAAGGCTTCAAACTCCTCATTGTCCACAATTTTAGCCGCACGGCGAATACGAAGATAGTTAAAGCCCATCCATGCCAACATTGCTAGTATAAGTGCCCACAAAATCCAAGTAACCATTAATTCTTTTCTCCATTTTTCTCAATATAATCCAATTCTACCTTGTGCTCTCTGCGAAGAACCGCTTCTGCTTCTAGATAGTCTAATTTGTCCATCAACCCTGCGTCATAAATCCGAGAGAGTTCCAACTTCATCAGTTCAATATCATATAAGCGTTTTCCCATGTAAACAATAATACCAAATTGCTTGAGGAACTGCTGCACATCATAGAATGTTTTCATAAGACTCATTTTAGCAAAATTTTGTGTTTTTTTCAAGAAGAGATTAACAGACCTCTATTTATTTTCCTATCTTCTTTGGCGATTCTGACGCAAGTGTGGTACAATAAAAACATGAGAATTCAACAATTACACTATATTATCAAAATCGTCGAAACTGGCTCCATGAATGAAGCAGCCAAGCAACTCTTTATTACCCAACCCAGTCTTTCCAATGCTGTGAGAGATTTGGAAAATGAAATGGGTATTGAAATTTTTATTCGTAATCCTAAGGGCATTACCTTGACCCGTGATGGCATGGAGTTTCTCTCTTATGCCCGTCAGGTTGTCGAGCAGACCCAGCTTCTGGAAGAACGCTATAAAAATCCTGTCGCCCACCGTGAACTCTTTAGCGTTTCGTCTCAACACTATGCCTTTGTGGTCAATGCCTTTGTCTCTCTGCTCAAGAAAAGCGATATGGAGAAATACGAGCTCTTCCTTCGTGAAACTCGGACTTGGGAGATTATCGACGACGTTAAGAACTTCCGTAGTGAGGTCGGTGTCCTCTTCTTAAACAGCTACAACCGTGATGTTTTAACCAAAATGCTGGATGACAACCACCTGCTGGCTCACCATCTCTTCACAGCGCAACCGCATATCTTTGTCAGCAAGACCAATCCTCTGGCAAAAAAAGACAAGGTCAAACTATCTGATTTGGAGAATTTCCCTTATCTAAGTTATGACCAAGGGACACACAACTCCTTCTACTTTTCAGAAGAGATTCTTTCCCAAGAACACCACAAGAAATCCATCGTAGTCAGCGACCGTGCTACCCTCTTTAATCTCTTGATTGGGCTGGACGGTTATACCATTGCGACAGGGATTTTGAACAGCAACCTCAACGGAGACAATATCGTTTCTATCCCACTGGATATTGATGACCCTATTGAGCTGGTCTATATCCAGCATGAGAAAACCAGCCTATCTAAGATGGGCGAACGCTTTATCGACTATCTACTAGAAGAAGTTCAGTTTGATAGTTGAAAAATGATAAGAACCAATATGTAGGCTAGCAACAACCTGCACATTGGTTCTTTTTACTTATAATTAAAAGTCTCCCCTGCCAACTTATCAGCTAGCTTGGGAAAGAGACTATAAAACTTATAGGCTAGGTTCAACAAAACTGGGAGATTGAGTTCGCGTTTGTTTTTACCTATAATCTTGACAATTTTTTTAGCTACTGCATCTGGTTCTAAGAGAAATCGTTCAACCGACTTGAGATAGGTTCCATCTGGGTCAGCTTGGTCGAAAAATCCTGTACGGATTGGTCCTGGATTGACCGTCGTTACATAAACACCATAGGACATGAGTTCGAGACGCAGAGCATTTGAAAAACCAATGGCCGCAAACTTTGGTCGCTGAGTAGAGACTAGACTTGCCAGTGGCAATCAAACCTGCCATGCTAACAATATTGATGATATGGCCTTTTCGACTGTCCTTCATTCGAGCCGCAAGGCGACGAGATAGATTCATCAGGGCAAAGGTATTGACCTCAAACATCTGGTGAATATCTTGGTCGGAAATCTGGTCAAATTCTTCAAAAATCCCGTAACCAGCGTTGTTTATCAAGACATCAATCTTGCCATAGCGGAGATGAAGGTCTGCTACCAGAGTTTCTAAAGCTGAGTCATCGGTAATATCGATTTCAATCAATTCTGCTTGTGGGTGGTTTCCGTAGAGTTGAGCTAATTTTTCCTTATTTCTACCAAGCAAGATGAGTTTGTCATTTGGCAAGAGTTTGACCATTTCTTGGGCTAGACCACCGCTAGCTCCGGTAATGAGAATAGTAGACATACTGTATCCTTTCTGCAATCTTTTAGATTTCCACTTCTTCCAAGTCTTTGACCACATGGACATTTTCAAAGACACTAGCCGCATCTTTCTTGAGCTTGCTGATATCTTTTGAGAGGAAACGGGCACTGATATGGTTGAGCAAGAGGCGTTTAGCACCTGCTTCTACCGCTACTTGTGCAGCTTGCACGTTAGTAGAGTGGCCATGATTGCGAGCAATTTTTTCATCGCCCTTGCCATAAGTGGACTCATGAACTAGGACATCGGCATTAACAGCTAGACGCACACTGGCATTGGTTTTTCGGGTATCACCCAGAATAGTGATAATCTTACCAGGACGTGGCGCTGAGATATAGTCAGCTGCCTTGATTTCCGTCCCATCTTCGAGAACAACATCCTGACCATTTTTGATTTTCCCAAAAAGTGGGCCAAATGGAACACCAGCAGCCTTGAGTTTTTCAGCATCCAGCGTTCCTTCAAGATCCTTTTGGATAACACGATAGCCAACGCAGAAAATAGTGTGATCCAACTCCTCTGCATAGACAGTGAATTTATCGGTCTCAAGGATTTTTCCTAGAGAATCTTGGTCAAACTCATGGAAATGAATGCGATAGGGCAAACGAGAACCTGACACACGAAGGCTGGTTAAGACAAATGACTTGATTCCTTGAGGTCCATAGATTTCCAAATCTGTCTGCTCTTCATTGGCCTGAAAGGCACGGCTAGAAAGAAATCCTGGCAAGCCAAAGATATGGTCTCCATGCAGGTGGGTGATAAAGATTTTGCTGACCTTACGTGGTCGAATTGTGGTTTCAAGAATGCGATTTTGCGTACCTTCTCCACAGTCAAAGAGCCAAACTTCGTTAATCTCGTCCAAGAGTTTCAGAGCGAGACTGGAAACGTTGCGGGCTTTAGAGGGCTGACCTGCCCCCGTTCCTAAAAATTGAATATCCATTCGATACTTTCTAATTAATCAAAATATAACATGGCTGTGCGGTTTTCCGATCGGAAATAGCGCTTGCCTGAAAAAGCAGTAGCTTCTTGTAATACATCCTCTTGGCTGTAGCCTTTGAGACGCTTACGACCGTCAGCCAAGCTTTCCAAATCAGTCAAAGCTGTGAGATTTTCCAGACGAACAACTTCATCGTCCCCGACAGCCTTCATGTAAATCCTTCCAGATTCCTCAAAGACTAGCTGATGGGGGAAAATTTGCGCAATTTCAAAGAGCAAGTCATCCGAGATTACCTCTTTATTTTCAGAGAAAATTCGACCAAGCCCCTCACTCTCATAACAAAAACCAAAGGATTTACCAGACAGATTAAGCCGAACAAAAGGCTTATTTTCTAGGGTGAAACTTGGCTCAGCATTGTAGAGATTCAGTTCCTGACTGAGTTCCGCAAAATAATCCGTCGCAGCCTCAGGACTTTTTTTCTGGTAGAGTTCTGCAAAGTAAGCATTGACCACGCTAGGCGGAGGAGTGATCAGTGCCAACTGCTCTTGCTCTGTCTTTCCAGCTAGAAGCTGATCCAGATAGACCTTGTCCAGACTTGTATAGCCCCCATATTTTAGAGCCATCGTTTTAATATCAGTCATAAAATTCCTCTAACCTCCATTTATTTTTCTCAGAAATGTAGCCTCTAATCACTTCTCCATCATCTTGGTAGTCACGATCTTCAAGAATCGCAACACTTTCTAAATCATGAATCTTGTAGGACTTGGAAAAAGGCACGCGCAGGGTAAAGGATTCAAAAATATCCTTGATTTTCTCTAAAAACAAAGCCTGCAAATTCTCACGACTATCCTCAGACTTGGCAGAAATGAGAGAATAGGGCGTTTGAGTCGGCATAAAATCCTCCACCAAATCCGCTTTATTATAAAGGGTCAGGCGAGGAATATCCTCCATATCCAAGTCTTTCATAATGGACAGAACTGTTTTTTCATGCTCCTCGTGGTAAGGATTGCTGGCATCGATAACATGAACAAGAAGGTCCACATGCTTGCTTTCTTCCAAGGTTGACTTGAAACTAGACACCAACTCTGTCGGCAAATCTTGGATAAAGCCAACTGTATCTGTCAAAGTTACTTGGAGATTGCCTCCCAGATGGATACTCTTAGTCGTCGCATCTAGAGTCGCAAAGAGTTCGTCCGCTTCATACTGAGTCTTACTGGTCAAGGTGTTCATGATGGTTGATTTTCCAGCATTGGTGTAACCAATCAAACCAATCTTAAAGGTGCTTGACTCCAGACGTTTTTCTCTGACAGTCGCCCGATTTTTCTCAACCACCTTGAGCTGGCGCTCGATATCCGTGATTTGATTGCGAACGCTACGACGGTTCAGCTCCAGCTGACTTTCACCAGGTCCACGGGAACCAATTCCCCCTGCCTGACGGCTGAGCATAATTCCCTGACCAACCAAGCGGGGCAAGAGATATTTTAGCTGGGCTAGGTGGACTTGGAGTTTCCCTTCATGGCTTCGAGCTCGCATGGCAAAGATATCCAAAATCAACTGCATACGGTCAATGACCTTAACACCGAGAACTTCTTCTAGATTGACATTTTGCCTTGGGGTCAGACGGTTGTTGACGATGACAGTGGTGATTTCTTCTGCATCCACCATGAGCGCAATCTCTTCCAACTTACCAGAGCCGACGAAGGTCTTGGAATCATATTTTTCACGTTTTTGTCTGTAGCTATCTACAACGACTGCCCCAGCTGTCTTAGCTAGACTGGCCAATTCTTCCATGGAGAGGTCAAAATTGTCCATGCCCTGCAATTCCACACCAATCAGCAGGACCCGTTCCTCTTTTTTCTCCGTTTCAATCATCTAAAAACTCCTCTATCTGGCTTAAAATGCGGTCTTGCACACCAGCTTCTCCAATCTGATAAAAGGTGACCTGCATGCGATTACGGAACCAGGTCAACTGACGCTTGGCAAAACGACGGGTCGCCTGTTTGAGACTCTCACTGGCTTCCTCCAAGGTCTGCTCTCCACGGAAGTAAGGAAAGAATTCCTTGTAACCAATCCCTTTAGCCGCTTGTACATTAGGGTAATGTTCAAAGAGCCACTTGGCTTCATCCAAAAGCCCAGCCTCAAACATCAGCTCCACGCGGCGGTTAATGCGCTCGTAAAGTTGACTGCGCTCATCATCCAAGCAGATAATCAGCGGTTCATACAAGGTCTCTTGATTTTTCAAATCCTGACCAAAATGGGCAATTTCCAAGGCACGCATAGCACGACGACGATTAAACTGGGGAATCTCAAGGCCAGCTTGCTCCACAAGATAGGCTAGTTCCTCATCTGTATAGGACTCTAAACTAGCCCGATAGGCCAAAATTTCCTCATGGGGAGTCTCCCCACCTAAATGGTAGCCTTCTAACAAGCTCTGGATATACAGTCCAGTCCCACCAGCGATAATGGCTAGCTTGCCACGACTGTGAATATCCTCAATAGCCATCTTAGCTTCTGAAACAAAATCAAAAGCCGAGTAAGACTCGGTTACCTCTCTAACATCGATTAAATGATGGGGAACAGCTGCCTGTTCTTCTGGACTAGCCTTAGCCGTCCCAATATCTAGACCTCGGTAAACCTGCTGGCTATCTCCACTAACAACTTCACCATTAAAACGCTTTGCAACTTCAATGGCTAGAGCTGTCTTTCCAACTGCAGTCGGTCCAACAATCACAATTATTTTTGTTTTCATCTTTTTTCCTTGAAAAATTCCCATTTTTTCGTTACTATTATTATAACACAAAAAGGTCAGTCAGAAAAATGTGACCTCTTGAGGGGGCTGGCTGATTAAGAAGATAAAGGAGGAAGAGTCATGGCTAAAGGATTCGCTAAAGGTCTTGTAACAGGTGTCGCAGGAACTGTCGCTGCCGTCGCAGGTGCAGTATACGCATTTAAAAAGAAAGTGATTGAACCAGAAGAGCAAAAAGCAGCTTTCATCGAAGAAAACCGTAAAAAAGCAGCTCGTCGCCGCGTATCACGTTAAGAAACAAAAGAAGTTGGGATTTATTTTCTCAACTTCTTTTTTCTATTCTTTTAAATAGCTAGGTCAAACTTCAACTGCGGCTTGACAGGGGCATAATCCACCAACTCAAAATCTTCTGCTTTGATATCAAAGAAATTGGTCTTATCTGGCACATTCAATACCAAACGAGGTTGGCAGTTTGACGGCTCCCGACGAAGCAATTCCTGAGCTTGTTCAAATTGATTGTCATAGATATGGAGGTTGTTGATGAAGTAGAAGAACTTTCCAACCTTCCAGCCGAAATGCTTGGCAATCATCATTTGAAGAGCCACGTACTGCATAGCGTTGATATGGTGGGCCACTAGCATATCGTTAGAACGCTGAGTCAAGGTCGCATCCAGATAGATTTCTCCATCTATACGACGGACATCAAACATGGTCTGAAAGGCGCACGGAAGCAACCCATCTGTTTCTTCGAAAGCTTGGTAATCCCATAGTGATATGATATTGCGGCGGTTCCAAGGGTTGATTTCCAACTGCTTGAGAAGCTTATTGATGATGTCGTGTTTCTTAACAACAGCACCATAGCGCTCACCAATAGTTCCCGTATCTCCCACTTCCCAGTCATTCCAGTAGTGAACATTGTACTTGTCATTAAGCACGTCTAGGCTATTAGACTGGTCTTGGTAAATCCAGAGAACTTCTTTGATAGCTGATTTGATGGCAATGGGACGCAAGGTTGTAATGGGGAATTCCCCCTTGGCCAAATCATACTCTGCAAAGGCACCCGTTACATACTTAGAGTTGGCAACAGTCCCATCCTTGTATTTGGGACGAGCCTGCTCAGAAAAGACACCGTCTTTGAGGATGCGTTCAATATTTTCTTTAAAAATCGTATCTGCTTTTGTCATTTACTCTCACCTCATTTATTTCCTAACTAGTATAGCATAAAAAAGAAAAGAGGAAAAATACTAACTCTAGGTTAGTATTTTTCCTCTTTTATTATTTTATTGCAATACAAGTGATGCTGCTCCGATAACCCCAGCGTCATTTCCTAGAGTTGCAAGAGCTAGTTTAGTAGTTGTGCGTACTTGTGGGAAAGTATTTTCATCGTAGACTTTTTGAACACCTTGTAGAAGGAATTCTCCCGCAGCTGATACACCACCACCGATAACGATTGTTGATGGGTTTAGGATTGAACCAATGTTAGCACAAGCGATTCCCAAGTAACGTGAGAAGTTACGGTAAACGATCAAGGCAAGGTCATCTCCTTCTTTTGCAAGATCAAAGACAGTCTTAGCGGTTACTTCTTCTCCATTATCAATCAAGCGTTTCAAGGCTGCATCGCCTTCGTATTCATCCGCATAGCGACGAGTCAAGTTGACAATCCCTGTTGCTGAAGCTACTGTCTCAAGGCAACCTTTCTTACCGCAGGTACATGCGATTGGTTGGTCAAAGTCAACAGTGATGTGGCCAAGCTCACCTGCTGCACCAGCCACACCGTGAAGCAATTTGCCTTCTGCGACGATACCGCCACCAACACCAGTACCGAGTGTCATAAAGACAACGTCTGGTTGGTTATCTCCAGCACCCATCCAGCGCTCACCAAGAGCCGCTACGTTGGCATCATTATCGATGAAGAACGGGATACCTAAGGCTTTTTCAATCTTTTCTTTGATTGGTTGAAGGGTTTTCCAGTTCAAATTGTAGGCACCGATAACAGTCCCGTTTTCACGGTCAACCACACCTGGTGATCCCATTCCAATACCTTGGAAGTCCGCTGCTGCCAATCCAAGCAAGTCCAAACGATGTTGAATAGACTCAATCATATCATCTACTATATGACTTCCCTCATCCAAAATATTAGTCTTGATAGACCATTTTTCTTGGATTTCTCCTGCTGTTGTTAAGATTGCAAATTTGATAGAAGTTCCACCAAGGTCAATCCCAATAATCTTTTGACTCATCATATTCTCCTTTTTCATTGTATAGTAATTGAAAATGCTTACAGTACTAGTATAACAAAATCCACTCATTTATGCAAAGGTTTGCATTAACTTTCTAGATTTTATCCTTACTTATGGTTTCCATAGACCTGAAGCATCTACATAGTAGCGGCCTCCATCAACTCGCTCATTTTTAGCCATTTTACCATCTGATTTCAAATAGTAGTTTCCTTGCCATGCATTGCGAGCATATGAACCATCTGATTTCAAATAATACCAAGCTTGATACGAATCATCATAAACCCACTCGTTCTGAGCCATCTTACCATTTGATTTAAGGTAATAACTTCCCTTCCAAGTATTAGTTACAGGATTTCCCTTGTCATCATGATAGTACCAAACTCCATCCTTTTGAACCCATCCACTTGTGATTGCTGAGCTAGAGTTTGTTTTTACCTCAGTCGATTTCCTAGGTTTGAAAGCCCCCTCAGGAGCATTTCAATTCGCAAGCCACACCATCATGATCGCGGTCTAACTTGGCAGAATAACCAGACTCTCCCTCATGAAGATCTGAATAGCCATTAGCCCAAGCTTCCTTACAGCTAGAAAAATGGAGGTTTTCTTCTGCTAAAACTGGTTGTGAAAACAAGGCTAAAACTGACAACGTCGCCAAACTCATTTTAAAAAATAGACGTTTGTTCATTACTTTCTCCTATAGGAATGTTATCGATTTCAATATTATTTTATCAAACTTATTTCAGCAATTCAAGAGTCTTTGTAAGCCTATCCTTCGTTTGATTCCGAACTTCTTTCCAAGACTCTGCTGACTGCCCTAAGCCATGTAAAAATATTAATTTCATTTAGTTCTCCCTTACTGACAACTCATACAAGCCTCTCACTGCATTACAGCCATAAATAGCTTCTGCTTGGACTAAATCTGCCAAGGTCAAGACTTTCTCTTCTATCTGTCCTGTTTCTAGTAAATACTGGCGATAAATTCCTGGCAAGATACCAAGTCTGATAGGCGGTGTGTAGAGTTTCCCAGCAATTTTCAAAACCAAATTTCCGATAGAGGTTTCAAGAAGTTCTCCAGACTTATTATGGTAAATAATTTCTTGCTCCCCTAGGCTCAAATGCGGTCGGTGAGTCGTTTTGAAATAGGTAAAGGCTTGTTGCAAATTGGCTTCCTGAAGGCAGAGTTGGGCCTGACAAAAGCTTGTACTAAGGGGTGTTAATACTTGACGATCGACTTCTATCTCTCCAGATTTGCTAAGGCTAATTCGCAAGCGATAATCTTGATTAGCATCACAAGTCTGACACTCTGCTTCAATCTTTTGTCTCAAAATTTCTGGGTCAAAAGGAAAGGCAAAATATCGACTAGCTTTTCTCAGTCTTTCCAAATGTTGATCTTCAAACAGTAAGCTCCTCTGACTGATTTTCCCTGTAGTAATCAGTTGGAAACGAGCTTGTTTACGATAAAGAACTGCCGCCTTTTGATGAACCTCTCGGTATTCAGATTCCCAAGTGCTATCCCATGTAATACCGCCACCTACTCCATAGATGGCTTTCCCTTGATGCAGTTGAATGGTCCGAATGGCTACATTGAAAATCCGTCGCCCATTTGGAAGCAAGAGACCAATCGTTCCACAGTAGACTCCGCGCGGTTGTGGCTCCAAGTCCTTAATGATTTCCATAGTCGCAATTTTTGGAGCGCCCGTTATGGAACCACAAGGAAAGAGTGAGCGGAAGATTTCAACAAGGTCCACATCCTCTCGCAACTGACTCTTTATAGTCGAAGTCATCTGCCAAACAGTGGAATACTGCTCCACTTGACACAAACGCTCCACGTGCTCGCTCCCCACCTCAGAAATACGGTTCATATCATTGCGTAAGAGGTCCACAATCATCATATTCTCAGAGCGATTTTTAGGGTCCTGTTCCAACCAACTGGCCTGTTCAAGATCTTCTTGGTCAGTTACCCCACGCTGAGTCGTTCCCTTCATTGGTCGCGTTGTCAATTCGCGGTCATTTTGCTCAAAAAAGAGCTCTGGACTCATGGATATCACTGCCATCTCGTCATGTTCAACATACGCATTGTAGCCCGCCTCCTGCTCTACCACCATACGATTGTAGATGGCAAAAGGATTGGCAGACAACTCCTGCTTGAGTTGGACGGTGTAGTTGACCTGATAGGTGTCTCCCTGGCGTAAATGATGGTGAATCTGAGTAATAGCCTTTCATAGTCTGCTGCAGACGTTACTTCCTGCCAATTTGAAGGCAAATCAACCTCATCATAAGTCAGAGGAATAGGGGAAGTTTCTACGCTATCATGAACAGTAAAGTAAATCAGGTACTCTCCCAGTAGGGGAGCCTTGTGAACTGCTAATTTCTCCTCAAAAGCAGGTGCAGCCTCGTAGCTGACATAGCCCACCACATAGTAGCCCTGCTCTTGGTAGATTTCCACTTGCGCCAATAAGGCTGTTACTTCTGTTAAATCTCTGGTTTTTAACTCTTTGATAGGCTGGGTAAAGGTGTATCTCTCCCCCAAAGCCCTAAAATCAATCACTGTTTTTCTATGCATACCTTAAGTATAGCACAAAATAAGAAAACCCTCATCCGCAAAGCAGATGAGAGATTTCGATTATTTAAAGATTGAAGTTTTAAAGCTGTTTGTTTGTTGAAGAAGTTTCTTGAAGATTTTCTCTTTAAGTGATACAGTATTATCAAATTTAACTGATCCATTTTTAAGAGTAGCTTTATCTTTATCAACGGCAGCAGCAAATGCATTCTTCAAGTCTTCGTAACTACTGTATGTAGTACCGTCAATTGTAACAGGGTTAAATCCTGCTTTCGCTTTATCAACAACTTCTTTAAAGTATTCTTTCTTCCAATCTTCTAGACTACTAAATTTACCATCAGAAACTTTCTTAATGATGAAGTCATCTCCTAGAGTAGCATGACCTGCTTGTTTAGACTCATTTTTCAGCATGTTAGAAGCGTAGTTTAAGAATCCTTTTTCATATCCAAAGTAACCCCACATTCTGAATGTGTTATGTTTGAATGACATAGATCCCGGAGCACCTTCACTTGTGTTACCACCATAGATACCAGCGGTAATTGGTACAGTTACATAAGCAGAACCGAATCCAGTTGGGTCATACTGACCATTACCAGGACCGTGTTTAGTCATGAAGTTTTTCTCTACTAAGTCATTAACAGATGTTAAATTATATTCTTTTTCTTCTGCATTCAGATCACGAACCTCGTCATATTGGTTCTTCGTATTAGCTCCACGAAGTTTCTTATCTACTTTCTTGAACCAAGCACTATTTAAGGCTTTATCCTGTTTATCAAGAACGGCTTCACCTTCAAGATAATCAAGAAGCATGAGCGTATCATTGAAACCTTTCATGTAGTGATCGATTTCTTCACGAGATGTCAGATCGTTTGGATTAGTGTTATACCATTGGTTTCCGTCATTTGGACGTTCATATGCCATGTTTAATCCAAGTGCTTTGAAGTCACCGTTTGGACTTGTTTCAGCAGGTGATTGTAACATACCTTGTGCAAATGATTCTAGGTCAGTACCTTCACGGTGTCTAGAACCACCTAAGTAAACCATACGGTCGTTTACGTGAGTCGTTTCGTGAGTAAATGCAGAGATACCAAAGTCACTAATCATATTGGTAACCATGAAGAAGACTGAATCATCCTTATAAGGATTACCGTAGATACGAGCTACTGCTCCCATACGCCAGTCAGTTGCATGATAACGACCTGTTGGTCCGTACAATTCACGAACTGGAGCAACATCTTTACCGCTATTAGTGTAACCGTATTTATCAGTGCCTTCTTTGTAGTTTGGTTATCAAGTACTGGTGTTGGCACCATGTTATTGCTCTTCAATAGCTGGTTACGAACTTTATCTAATGATAGACGAGACCAGAAATCTAGGTAATTTTGTTGAGCTTTAGCAACTTTATCGATTTCAGGTTTGAATGCCTCACGTTCTGCTTCGGTATTTTTACCGTACTTCTCAAATGAACTGTATGCTAGTGTATTGTATGTTGAGATTAAAATCATATGAGCATCTTTTAAGTTCAGAAGTGGCAGAATCATCTTACCATGCATGTCATTGTTTAACCCCTCGTAGGCTCTGTGTTTCTTATCAGCAAACTCTGGAGTTGTTGTTTTTGGTTCAACGATATATACATTATCTTTAGTAGCTTTTATGAACCAATCGTTTAAGTCAGTATCACTTGTGAATAGACGCATGTTATAGTCTAAGAAACTGTTTAACTCACCTATACCAATAGTTCCACCGATAGTTTCGCGATAAGCTTCTAAAGTTCTATCACCTTTAATGTTACTTTCTTTAGAACCAACTTTAATCAAGAAGTCTAACACACTAACATTCTTACCATAGAAGTCCGGTTTGAATAACATTAACTCTTTAATATTAAAGTCATCGAATTTAACACCGTAGTAACGGTTGAGGTAAGACAAACCAAGAAGAACTGCAGCCTTATTGTCATCAATTTTCTTAATCAAAGCACGTTTAGCAGCTTCATCTGTGTTAAGTTGGTGATCTTCATTTTCCACTAACTTCGTAACAAATTGAGTCAGATTATCTTTAACATACTTGAAGCTTTCTTCTAAGTACAAATCCTTAATTGCATTGACTTTGTTGCCACCAGTTCTGCCCAAATGTTGGTAAATCGGGTCAGATTGCAGTTCAACTGGACTTAACTTGCTTTCGATAGCGCTGATTAAATCTGCACGATCTTTAACCACCATATTTGGTGTATAAACAACTTCACCAAGCTCAGCGACACTGTATTCTTTCACTTGTTTAACTTTAGATTCTTTCGGTGAAATTGTAAAGATGTCTTTGTCTTATCTGCGTAGTGGACAAAAATATGGTCCGCATCTGTAAGGTCTGTGACAAAGGCATTGCCTTTCATCGCCGTAACAGACAAGACTTCTTTAGTCATTAATGGACTATTAGCTGCAAGCTTGTTCCCTTGGTTGACGATCCATTCTTTGTTATAGAATGGTTGAAGTTTTTCGATGTTACGGTAAGCAAGCTCACGAGATGCATCGTAGTCTTGAGTATCTTTGTAAGTGTCAGATTTTGGTTTTACATTATTTAGTGTGTCTGAAACAAGAGGATTGATAACATAATCATTAGCTGTAATTCCTAAAGTTGCAATTTTCTGGTCAGCTTCTTCTTGAGAAACTTCTTTAATTCGGTTAGAAACAGAGAATTTAAATGAACGCTTACCTGTACTTACATCTTTCACGATGAAGTTACGTTCTAATGCGTTATTTGAGAAATATCCACCATCTTCGTCAATATCTTTAGATCCATAGAACACTTCACTATTTTCAACTTTCATCATAGATACAGAGTCAGCAACTTTACCCCATGCCCAGTTTTTACTGATGAATCCACCTGTTTCAACAGGATCTTTTACTTTAATAGTTCCTTTTGTAACAGCATTACGGACAGCCCCGTATTTACCGATTCCGTTAGGGTCACCACTGTTGTCCGTTCTAGCAACAAGACCACCGATACGAGCTTTATTAGCTACCATATTAGCATCTACATAAGCTTTATCTATATTACCTTTCCAAAGCTCTCCGACAATACCACCGAAATCCCAACCTCTGTTACCAACACCAGTAAGATTGCCGATGAATGCAACATTTGTTAATTGAGCTCCCGTATCTCCTTTATTAATAATACCAGCAATTCCATCTCTACCGAGAATACTGCCTGTTACTTTAATATTCTCAACAGTAGCATTCTTAACAGTTCTAGCAAGAGCAGAAATGTTATCAATCCAAGGCATGTTGATATCAACATTAGCTAAATTAACATCTTTAACAGAACCACCTTCAATACCACCAAATAATTGACGAGACATATTGTGGATTGAATAACGTTGACCGTCAACACTTGATAACTTACCTTTAAATGTACCAGGAACATACTCTTTATTTGGAGTTGGTACATTGGCTGCATTTAGATCTGCACCAAGTTTAAACTCACCGCTAGGGTTAGCTTTCATATCTTTTACAAGCTCGTTGAAGTTGTAGTAAACATTACCTTCTTTGGCTTTTTGTTTTTCAAAGTAATGAACATACTCTTCGCTAAGTGTGTTATCAGCATTACGTTGAACTAAGTCTGGTGCTTTGGCAGTAACTTTATATAAAGTTTTTCCGTCTTTTTCTACTTCTTCAATCTTGTCAACAGCGAGTCTTGTAACTTTGTTATCGTGAGTGGTCACTCGTAGATAAAGCGGAGCAACATCAGCTGGTTTGTCTGTCAGCAAACTAGTATCTGTTTCATTACCGTCAGCGTCCACACTCATCAAGCTTGTTTCTTTAATGTTTTTGATTTCAACTTTTTTGAGATCAATTCTTAGCGGTTCTTCCTTCAGAACTTCTTCCTCATCTCCCTCACCACGGTCATAAACCATCTTAGTTTCAATCTTATAATCTTTGTAGTATTGCAGATCTGTCAGGCTAGCTGTCAAGTTGTCAGGTGAAACACTCAATGTTTTCACAATCTCATCACCTTTTTTCAGAGTTAGGGTGATAGATTTAATGGCTGCCTTGCTTGGATTTTCTAAACTGTATTTAACATCTGAAGTACGTTTCAAATCCTTAGGTTCAACTGCTGTGATGGTCAATACTGGTTTTTCAAAGCTCTTGGTACCACGTTTCAAAATTTTGTCTTGAGGTTCCTCAAGGATTTCCTCTGTTACTTTTGGAGCGTCCTCTGTTTTAACTCCTTTGATGGTATTAAAGGTCTTGGTGATTTTTTTCTGACCTTCTTTCCCTTCTTGAGCTACAACTTCTAAACCTTTTTTCAGTTGAGCATCTTCTTCAATCGTTTCTTTAAATGGAATCTTTTCAAGGCTATCCTCTACAAGAGTTCCTTCAATTGGTTTTGTACCACGGCTTACCTGTTGATTTACAGGCTCCTTGGTCACTTCTGTGCTAGTTGAAAGAACTTGATCAGTTTTAACACCTTCTATTGTTTTATAAGTTGTTTTAGTAACTTGACTTCCTTTTTCACCATTTCTTACGACAGTTTCTTCGTCCGTATACTTGGTTGGATCCTCAATCGTTTCAGTTTTGTAGTCTAAGTCTGTAGTTGATGTTTCAACAAGGGTTCCCTCAGTTACTTTATACTCAGGTAACTGTTCTTGTACAAGAGCTTGTCCTTCTTTACCTGCCTCTTGAGTTCCTTTAGACTCTACTGTAGCCTCTGGTAATTCGGGTTGGGTTAAGGACTGGCCTGCTTTGCCTTCCTCTTGTGTACCTTTGACCTCTACCGTAGCTTCTGGTAATTCAGGTTGGGTTAAAGATTGACCTTCCTTACCTGCCTCTTGGGTTCCTTTAACTGCGACTGTAGCTTCTGGCAAGGTTGGTTGCGTTAAGGAGTGGCCTTCCTTGCCTTCCTCTTGAGTGCCTTTGGCCTCTACCGTAGCTTCTGGCAATTCTGGTTGCGTTAAGGACTGACCTTCCTTGCCTGCCTCTTGAGTTCCTTTAGACTCTACTGTAGCCTCTGGTAATTCGGGTTGGGTTAAGGACTGGCCTGCTTTGCCTTCCTCTTGTGTACCTTTGACCTCTACCGTAGCTTCTGGTAATGCAGGTTGGGTTAAAGATTGACCTTCCTTACCTACCTCTTGGGTTCCTTTAACTGCGACTATAGCTTCTGGCAATTCTGGTTGCGTTAAGGATTGGCCTTCCTTACCTGCCTCTTGGGTTCCTTTGCTCTCTACTGGAGCTTCTGGCAATTCTGGTTGCGTTAAGGATTGGCCTTCCTTGCCTTCCTCTTGAGTGCCTTTGGCCTCTACCCTAGCTTCTGACAATTCTGGTTGCGTTAAGGACTGACCTTCCTTGCCTGTTTCTTGAGTACCTTTGGCCTCTACTGGAGCTTCTGGTAAGTCCGGTTGGATTAAAGAGTGACCTGCTTTGCCTTCTTCTTGAGTACCTTTCGTTTCAACTGGAGCCTCTGGAAGTTCTGGCTGTGTTAGAGCTTGGCCTGTTTTGCCTTCCTCTTGGGTTCCTTTTGCTTCGATTGGAGCCTCTGGTAAGTTTGGTTGCGTTAGAGCCTGACCTGCTTTGCCTTCTTCTTGGGTTCCTTTGGCCTCTACTGGAGCTTCTGGCAAGGCCGGTTGCGTTAAGGCTTGGCCTGCTTTGCCTTCCTCTTGGGTTCCTTTTGCTTCGATTGGAGCCTCTGGTAAGCTTGGTTGCGTTAGAGCCTGACCTTCTTTGCCTTCCTCTTGAGTGCCTTTGGATATAAGCTCATTTGTATAAGCTGGTGCTTCTGGTTGAACTAGAGATTCAGCCTTTGTAGCAACTTCAGATTTTTCAATTCCTGTTGGAATTTGCTTTTCTACTGGTAACTGAGGCTTCTCAGCTGAAGCGGGTCTTGATGGATGGAGTTCTGCTTCCTTGAAGTATCCAATGTATTCATAGCCATCAATGTGGATAATCCCTTCAGCCAAGCCTTCATGGGTAGAGGTCGAAATAGTTTGGTTATAAGAAAGCAATTCTTTATTTTCAAACGCAAATGTTCCATAAGGTACAAAGGTGCTGGCTCCTAAAGAACCAATCAAGAGAACACCTAGAACCTCTTTGCGACCTTTTTTGGACACCAAAAAGACTGCTAGAGAAGCAGTTCCCAAGCCAAGACCTGCCCAAGCTAGTTCCTTACTTCCTGTGTAAGGAAGTTGTTGACTGTTAGTTACCTTCTTACGATAAACTACATAAAGAATATCATCATCTTGAAATTCTGTTGGAACCTCATGGTGAATCAGGGCTTTTTCAGACTCGGTCAATTCCTGCTCCGCTAAATAACGATAATGAACGTTATGAGCACCACCGACTTCATTGGCTTGAACCTTGTCTACTGAAAGGGTACCAGCACCAAAAAGGAAGGCCCCGATAGCTACAGGACCTACCCCAACAGTTAGCTTTACGAATCGAATATTTTGTGATTTTTTTCTAGTTGTTGTTTTGTTTTTTTCTCATTCTCACGACTTTCTAATAGAATCTTGTGGATAATGCACGCGCACCTCCAATTAATTTTGGACGACTTGCAAGAGCCGTTACATGGGCATGCCCAATTTCTCTCAAAAGAGGGCGAATCGGAACCTGAACATGCTTGACATGCATGCCAATTGCAGTGTCTCCGATATCCAATCCAGCATGAGCCTTGATAAATTCAACCTCAACTGGATCCTTCATAAACTTGAAGGCTGCCAACTGACCCTGAACCTCCTGCATGAAGGGTAGGAAGGACACTGACGATTTCCAGACCAAACTGCTCTGCAACCTGACGTTCAACAACGAGGGCCCGATTGACATGTTCACAACCTTGAACAGCTAGATGAATCCCTTTTTCTTCTAGGATATCTAGGATGGTCTTCACAATGATTTCGCCAATTTCTTGGCTAGATTCCTTGCCAATCTGACCACCTATCACTTCACTAGAAGAAAGGCCCCAAAACAAAGATGGATCCTTGCTTCAAATTGGCCTTTTCCAATACATCTTTTACAATCTGGCTTGTTTCTCTTTGAATGTCTTTTTCCTTCATACTTGATACCTCTTTTGTCATTATCTATCATATCGTTTTTTTCTACGTTTTTAGCAAGATAGACAACCTAGAAAGCTTGCCCAATTACGCATAAAACTCCCAGAATTGACTGGGAGTTAGCTAGTTTCTATTCTATTTATGTATATTTTAACCGTCGTCCCTTTGTCAGGGGCAGAATCAATCTTCATCTGGTAATGTTCTCCAAAATGAAGTTTGAGCCGTTGGTCAACATTTTGAAGACCAACTCCTCCACGTTTGAGTTGACTTTGACTACTATCGCCAGCATCTTGGAAACCAACGCCATCATCCTCAATGCGGATGACCAATCCTGAATCCTGTTTCTGGACAGAAACTCTAATATGTCCCTGACCTTCCTTTTCCTTAATGCCATGGTAAAGAGCATTTTCTACAAGGGGTTGTAACACCAGCTTAGGCAAGACTAGATTATCAAAGGCAGGATTTTCATCAATCTCATAGTCCAGCTTATCTCCATAACGTTGTTTCTGGATAAAGAGATACTGGCGGACATGATTGATTTCGTCAGACAGGCAAATCAAGTCCTTGCCTTGATTGAGCGCCAAGCGGAAATAGGTCGCCAAGGACTTGGTCACCTGCACCACTCGCTGACTATCCTGAAATTCAGCCATCCAGATGATGGTGTCCAAGGTGTTATAGAGGAAATGCGGATTAATCTGGCTCGACAAGGCTTGAAGTTCATACTGACGGGTCGTTTCTTCCTGCCTGCGAATAGCTGCCATGAGCTGATCAATCTGATCCAACATGGCATTGAACTGGCGAGTTACTTCTCTCAGTTCATAGGGCACCAGTTTCCTTGGCACGAAGATTCTGATTACCAGAAGCAATTTCCAGCATGGTTTCTCTCAAGTCATTCAGAGGAGCAATCCAGCGTTTAAGACTAAACCACACCAAGCAGAGACAGGCAAGAAGAGAAGTGACACTGGCTCCAAGCAAGGTCCACAAGAGTTGACTCCGAACCTGGTCTAACTTCTCCAACGAAGACACACCAAGCACCGTCCAATCAGTTCCAGCAATCCTTTCCTGACTGACGTAGGATTTGTGGTCTGGAGTATAGCCCTGCCCTGTCTCAATGTAGGGTTTCATGGCCTCCATTTCGCTAGACGAACTATAAACTGTGTGTTGAGGATGATAAACAAATTCATGGTTTTCATTGATGATAAAGGCAAAACCCTGCTGACCCAACTGAAGTTGGTTGAGATAGGCTTCCAGAGTTTCGTAGGAAATATCCAAGCGAAGCACACCCAGATTGGCTCCCTTTGCATCAACAAGTTCTTGAGTGACAGAAATAACTGATTTACGAGCTGGAGTCAAAACGGGCATGGCTCCCTGATGAATGGCCTGTTGGTACCAATCCTCAGCCATCATATCAGAGGAAGTTTTCATCTGCACACTGTCATCTGTAGAAATGACCTGACCAGATTTGGTCACCAGCACAACAGTTTTCAAGTCCTGGTCTGCCTTCAAGATAGTCAAAAACAGATTTCGGATTCCCCTGACCTTGTCTTGACTGGGATTCTCAGCATAGGCTAGGACATCCGTCTGCTGGGTCAAACTAGTCGAGGTGGTTTCTAATTTTTTGATATAAGACTGGATAAAGTGGCTAGTCTGACTGATAGTCGTTTGGCTATTGCCTTCAATGGTAGCCTCAATGGCTGAAGAACTAGATTGATAGTAGAAAGTCCCAACCAGAGCTAGGAGAATGAGAAAGACCAGAAAGATGGAAATAACCATTCTGACTAGGAGAGAAGAACGCTTCATCGACCTTCCCCCTTCTTAAACTGACGAGGTGTCACACCCTGCAATCTGTTTAAAACGTTGGGTAAAAGTAGTTCATATCTTCAAAACCAACCTTCTCTGCAATCTCGTAAATCTTCAGATCTGTAGTTAAAAGCAAGAGCTTGGCTTGTTTGACACGTTCTCTCACCAGATAATCCTGAAAAGGTAGGCCCAACTCTTTCTTAATCAAAGAACTCAGATAAGTCGGACTAAAGCCCAAGTCACTGGCTAAAGACTTTAAACTAAATTGGCTATCAGCTAGATGAGACTGAATTTTCTGGGCTATGTTTCCTTCAAACTTATCAGTTAGTAAATCTTGTAACTGCTCTTCTTTCTCTTCCTTGTCCAACTTCTGCTTGATTTTCCCCAACATTTCCTCAATATCCTGACGAGAAAAGGGCTTGAGCAGGTAGTCATCCACACCTAGTTTGACAGCAGACAAGGCATAATCAAAATCATCGTAGCCTGTCAAAAAAACTAGATGCACCTGAGGATAGGTTTCTCGGACCAGACTGGCCAACTGGATGCCATTTAGCTGAGGCATGTTGATATCGGTTAAAATGATATCTGGCACCTGCTTTTGTATCAATTCCCAAGCCTGTCTTCCATTTTCAGCTTGACCGATGATTTCCATATCGTAGGCTGCTACATTGACCAGCTTGGTCAAGCCTTGTCTTACCAGATATTCATCTTCTACGATTAAGATTGTATAGGTCATGCTTCTCTCCTTTGTCACTTACTAGTATCAGTATAGCAAAATTCTCCTCTAACTGCTTAGGAAAGCCCTCTTAATCAACATAATCTAGTAAATAAGCATAGCCTTTTTCTTCCATTTGGTCTTTAGGAATAAAGCGGATAGAGAGACTATTGATACAGTAGCGTAAGCCACCCTTGTCCTGTGGGCCGTCCGTAAAGACATGGCCAAGGTGAGAATCTCCCACTCGGCTTCGCACTTCCATGCGTGTCATATTGTAAGACTTATCTTCCTTGTAAGTTGCAACATCTGGACTGATGGGCTGGGTGAAACTAGGCCAACCACAACCAGACTCAAACTTGTCCTTTGATGAAAAGAGGGGTTCTCCAGTTGCCACATCCACATAGATACCAGATTCAAATTTATCCCAGTAGCGGTTTGAAAAAGCTCGTTCTGTTTGATTTCTGGGTGACTGCATACTCCTCAGGTGACAAGGTCTTTTTCAATTCCTCATCACTTGGTTTCGGGTATTTGCTGGCATCGATGACAGGATAGGCCGCCTGATTGACATTGATATGGCAGTAGCCATTTGGATTTTTCTGGAGATAGTCTTGGTGGTAATCCTCAGCCACTACAAAATTCTTCAAGGCCTCCTTTTCAACTGCTAGAGGTTGGTCGTATTTCTTAGCCACCTCATCAAAAACTTGGTTGATTACCTCTAAATCCTTGTCATCTGTGTAATAAACACCAGTACGGTACTGGGTTCCCACATCATTTCCTTGTTTATTTTTGCTGGTTGGATTTATAATGCGGAAATAATGAAGCAGGATTTCCTTGAGAGAAATTTGCTTGGCATCATAGGTGACATGGACAGTCTCCGCATGACCTGTTTGGTTAATCAATTCGTACTTGGTTGTTTCCCCTCTACCATTTGCATAGCCTGAAACAGCATCCGTTACTCCGGGAACGCGTGAGAAGTATTCCTCCACTCCCCAGAAACATCCTCCAGCTAGATAAATTTCATGCAAATCTGCGTCTTTACTAATTTCTGTTTTTTTCACTGTTTTTCCTCCTTGGCTAACTGATGCTTTCTCAATTTGCGAGCTATCTGTCTGCCCTGCATTTCGCATCAATAGAAAATAGAAACCGCTTATGGCTAGGAAAAAGATCCCTGCCAAGACAAACAATTTTACTTTATCATTCATGACCTTTCTCTACCCCATTTCTTTCAATGTCTTTTAAAATCATATCCTTATCCATAAAACCTGGTTGCGTTTTGACCAGCTTGCCTTCCTTGTCTATAAAGGCTTGAGTTGGGTAAGAACGGACACCATAACTTTCCAAAAGTTTTCCTGATGGGTCAATTAGAACTGGGAAATTTTTATAATCCAAGCCCTTGTACCAGTTCTTAAAGTCTGCTTCTGCTTGTTCACCCCTTGTGTCCAGGAGACACCACTGTCAAGACCACATAATCATCACCAGCATCTTTAGCAATTTCATCGGTATCTGGAAGACTAGCTAGACAGATGGAACACCAAGAAGCCCAGAATTTGAGATAGACTTTCTTGCCCTTGTAATCAGACAAGCGATAGGTCTTGCCATCTACTCCTGTCAGTTCAAAATCAGCAACTGCCTGACCTTTGGTCGCAGTTTGTGAACTGACTTGTTCTGTTTTTGTTTGCTCCTTCATAGTAGATTCGTCTGACATATGTTTTTAGCCGAACAGGCTGCCAAACAACAGATTGAGCCTACTCCAAGGAGACATGTTTGCCATTTTTTCATTTCTTCTTCCTCTCTATTCAAATAATGTAGTCAAAATGGAAGCATTTCCCAAAAGCACCAAGATTCCCATCACGATAATGAGGAAACCACCCACTTTTTTGAGGGTTCCGAGATAAGGATGGAGTTTTCGGAAATGTTTCAAAACATAGCTGGAGGCGAGAGCTAGAACCAAAAATGGTAGCGCCAAACCCAGCGTGTAAACCAACATGAGACCAGCTCCCTGCCAAGCACCTGAGCCACCTGAAGCCGCCAAGGCCAAAACAGAGCCAAGAACCGGCCCCACACAAGGCGTCCAAGCAAAACTAAAGGTCAACCCCAGTAAAAATGCCTGACTATAGCCCTTACCCTTTTGCCCCTGTCTCTTTAATTGTAGCCTTCTTTCCTTGTAGAGTCCCTTCAAATGTAAGACTTCCATCTGGTGCAAGCCCAAGAGAATGATAACCGCACCCGTCACATACTGAAACCAAGAAGCATACAGCAAATCTCCTAAAAAACCAGCTCCATAACCAAGCAAGATAAAAACAAAGGAAATCCCTGCTATAAAGGCCAGAGTTCGCAATAAACTAACAAGTGAGATTGAAAATTTGCCACTAGAAGCCTGATCACTATCTTTATCATCCAGTAAGACCCCTGCATAGACTGGTAACAAAGGTAAGATACAAGGAGAAAAGAAGGAAAGAATTCCAGCAAGAAACACACTGATAAAAAAGATTATATTATCCATTGCCTTCCTCCATTCTTTGATTTGATAGGACTATTATAGCCCCAAAACTCCAGAAAAAACAGGGACAATGATAGGGAAAAATAGGAATTTAATCAGGTTATGTAAAAAATATTGCAAAAAAAGCCAGACACAGTCTGACTTTGATGGAAACAGAAAAGAAATTTCACTAGTCTTCCCTACTTATCTGGTAATAAATAAGGTCCGAAAGATAGCCTTTTCTCTCTACACCATTGGTAATAGTCTTTAGATAAGACATTCCAGCCTTCTCCATGACACGACCTGAAGCTGGATTGAGACTGGCATATCGAGCTCTAACTTTTTGAAAACCTGCTTGAGTAAAACAGAAGTCCAAGACAGCTTTAAAGGCTTCTGTCATCATACCATGACCCCAGTATTTCTTGCATAGAACATAGCCAATTTCACAAGAAGAATCGTTCTCATCTATTGCAACGATGCTGATATCTCCTATCACTTGTTCTGGGTTTTCTTTGAGACAAATGGCCCATTTGTAATAGTTGGGATTAGTATAAGAAGCAACCCAATTTCGAATCGAATTCCGAGTGACCTCGACATCAGGATGTGGATCCCAAGTGACGTAGGTTAGATTCTCAGCAGACGAAGCCCAATTTCTGAAACATGGCTTCTGCATCACTTTCCACAAATCTTCGCAAGATTAAACGATCTGTATGTAACGTTTGCGTACCGATTGCTTTCATGACGCTACCTCGCTTTCTGATAAATGATTCTCTGTCCAATCGCCATTGAAATTTGTTTTGCTTTCGAATCTCAAGGCAAGAAGCTAAAAAGGTCCACTGGACCTTCTTCGATTTCTTATTTCTAGACTCAGGGTAAAAAACTAAACTCATTAATAGCTAGAAAACAAGTTTTTCATCTAGTTACTTGACGCAGTCGCTGTCTGGTTTGAAATGCGCTTTACCAAGCTTTTTCAAAGCTAGTCATCGTTGCGGGGGTGAGACGACGAAATCGAACTCTTCGAGTTACCGGACCTTCTTCGCTTTCTCATTTCTAGGCTCAGGGTAAAAAACTAAACTCATTAATAGCTAGAAAACAAGTTTTTCATCTAGTTCCTTAACGCAGTCGCTGTCTGGTTTGAAATGCGCTTTACCAAGCTTTTTCAAACCTAGTCATCGTTGCGGGGGTGAGACAACGAAATCGAACTCCCAAAAGTCATCAAATACGGTGATTGGTAGGTGGCGTTTGTGTTGGCCTTTGTGCCACCAGTTTTCAATTCTTGCTTGAGCTTCTGGGCTGATTATTTTGCCTTCCAGGTAGTCATCAATCTCTTCATAAGTGACTCCAAGTGCGACTTCATCAGCCAGACCTGGTTTGTCTTCTTCTAGGTCTGCTGTTGGGATTTTTTCATAAAGGGCTGGGTCTGCACCAAGTTCCTTCAAGAGTTGTTTTCCTTGACGCTTATTGAGGCGGTAAAGAGGGAGAATATCCGCACCACCGTCACCAAACTTGGTAAAGAAACCTGTGATATTTTCCGCAGCATGGTCTGTTCCAATGACCGCTCCGCTATGGGCACCAGCAAGGGCATATTGGGCAATCATACGGCAACGAGCCTTGATATTGCCTTTGTTAAAGTCTGAAACAGGGCTTCCTGTCGCTTCAACTGCAGCTGTCATGGCGTCAGCAGATTCCTTTATATTAACTACCAAGCTGACATCTGGCTGGATAAAGGCTAGGGCTTTTTGAGCATCTGCTTCATCAGCTTGCACTCCGTATGGCAGGCGGACAGCGATAAATTTGTAGCTGTCATCTCCAGTTTCTGCTCGCAGTTCTTCCATGGCTAATTGGGCCAAGCGACCTGCCAAGGTTGAGTCTTGTCCTCCAGAAATTCCTAGCACAAAAGTTTTAAGGAAGAGGTGTTTTTTCAGGTATCTCTTTAAGAAATCAATGGAACGACGGATTTCTTCTTGGGCATCAATCACTGGTTTGACACCCAGTTCTTGGATAATCGTTTCTTGCAAACTCATTCTTCTTCTCCTTCACCAAGGGCTTCCTTGCGCATCTTGTCAATCAAGTCCATCTTGTCTTGCCATACATCACGCGCCAAATCCACTGGATAATGCTGCGGATTCAGCACACGCTTGTACTCATCCCACAACTTGTCAAATTCCTTACGGGCATAAGCCTGAATCTCAGTCAAACTAGGCAGCTTGTAGATCAACTTCCCGTCTTTGAAAATATCCACCAATAGAGGAACAGCGTCAAAATTACGAACGGTCTTCTTGATGTAAGTATAGGTCGGATGGAACATCTTGATTTCTGTCATGTCGCTCACATCCACACCGTCATAAGTGATGTAGTCACCTTCTGACTTGCCTTTTTCACGACTGGTAATGCGCCACACCTGCTTCTTACCTGGCGTAGACACTTTTTCCGCATTATTAGACAGCTTGATGGTATTGCGCATGTTACATTCTCATCTTCGATCGCCACAATCTTGTAAACTGCACCAAGAGCTGGTTGGTCATAGGCTGTAATCAGCTTGGTTCCCACACCCCAGACATCAATCTTGGCCTTTTGCATCTTGAGGTTGAGGATAGTATTTTCATCTAGGTCATTTGAAGCATAAATCTTAGCCTCTGTAAAGCCAGCCTCGTCCAGTTGCTGACGGACTTTCTTAGAAATATAGGCAATATCCCCAGAGTCAATCCGCACACCCATAAAGTTAATCTTGTCACCCAGCTCACGCGCCACCTGAATGGCAGCTGGCACACCGATACGAAGGGTGTCATAGGTATCCACAAGAAAGACGCAATTTTTGTGGGTCGCAGCATAAGCCTTGAAAGCCTCATAGTCGTTACCATAAACCTGTACCAAGGCATGGGCATGGGTCCCCAAGACAGGAATATCAAAGAGTTTACCAGCACGCACATTGCTGGTACCATTGGCGCCACCAATCACCGCTGCGCGTGTTCCCCAGATAGCAGCATCCATTTCTTGAGCCCGACGTGTCCCAAACTCCATCAAGGGTTCATCTTCAATAACCGAACGAATACGAGCTGCCTTAGTAGCCACCAAGGTCTGGTAGTTGACGATATTCAAAAGAGCCGTTTCCACCAACTGACACTGGGCTAGAGGGCCTTCCACCTGCACAATAGGCTCATTAGCAAAAACCAAGTCCCCTTCTTGGGCAGAACGAACGGTCAACTCCAACTTGAAATTGCGGAGATAGTCCAAGAATGCCCCATGATAGCCCAACGACTCCAAATAGGCAATATCACTATCTGAAAAACGCAAATCTTCAAGATAGTTCACAATTCTTTCCAAACCAGCAAAAACCGCATAGCCGTTCTTTTAAAAGGCTGTTGGCGGAAATAAACCTCAAAGACCGCCTTCTTATTGTGAATTCCTTGGTCAAAGTAAACCTGCATCATGTTAATCTGGTACAAGTCCGTGTGCAATGTCAAACTATCATCTGGATACATACTTTTCCTACTTTCTTAGCTAGAAACCCATGAAATTTTTCAAAAACTTTCATGTATTCCAATAAATTAGTACTATTATATCACATTTAGCTGGATTGAGAAAAGAGTAACAAGCTATTCACCACTCTCCAGTTCATCCATATCTTGTTCAAACTTTTTCTGAGCCCATTCGCCATAGCTCTTAAGACCAAGATTGCCAATAAAAACCCAGGGAAGGTAAATGACATAAGTAATTGCCCAAGCAGATAGGTATTTAACGTTCAAAGGATTGTGCTGATAAATTTCTATGTTGAATTGATAATTCTGCAACATCAAAAGAGTCGTAATAGCGAGAGTTACCAGCAAACACCCTAAAATTGTAAAATGAAAACGACTATAGTAGTTCACACCCAAATCTCGAGCACGGCCGAAAAAGTAAGAAGTTCCAACAATGATAATGATGAGAATCATTCTCGGATTAAAAAGACTTGGTGCTAATACTGCAATCATATAAGATAAAAGCAAGAAAGCTGTAGAGATATAGAAACTTTCAGCCCCCGCTTTATTCATCAGTTGTTCTTCTCTTTCGTCTAGTAATTGATAATAAAAAAATCTATTTTTCATCTTCTTCCTCCCAAACTTGCTGATTTCTGCGATTCAAGTATAGGATCACTCGGTCCATAGAATAACTCCCAACGAGATAGATGATAACTGCTAGAACCACTTTTAGGGAGTACTTCCAAGTCAATAGATTGACCAGTTCCTCGCGATTTCCTACGATATCAATCAATAAAATCACTATAGAAAATCCCAAAGCAGATAAAATTCTTTCTTTTCCAGTATTCTCAACAATATCTCGAATATCAATTCCTACATACGTGCGGCGAATAATGGCATACAAACCGACTCCAATCAATAAAAGTAATTCTGGTAAATAGGATAGAAGCGTTAAATTAAAAATATAAACTTTGGCAAAAATTTCCAGTGCCAAAAATAGGTACATACCCAAGAGAATTTCTCCTGAAATATTTCCATCCAATTTTTCCGTACGTTCATCTTTGATAACAAGTTTTTTTCTATTTTTCATCTTCTTCCTCCCAAAATAGTTGGTCTAACGTTTTGCCTAAGCATCTGCATATGGACTGACAGAGCGAGAGACTAGGATTATATTTCCCTGATTCTATCAAGCCGATAGTCTGCCTCGTAACACCCACAGCTTCTGCCAAATCACCTTGTGTCATATCAAGCTCCACACGAGCTAGTTTTAACTTTAAATTTTTAGCCACTAGCATCCTCCTTCTATTTTTTAAAAAGTTGCGCTTCTTTTCAAAAATATTATACCATATATCTAACTTAATGCAATATATAAATGTCATTTTGTAATATTTTATTAACAAAAAACTCTCTATCATCTTACATGATAAAGAGTATTCGTTCTTTTTTCTACTTAGCTTAGCTCCTCTTCAAAGTAAAGAAATCTAGGACACAAATCCTTTTGGTAATAATATCTTTGCCCAATGTAGGGATAGTCTTGTAAGGTAAAGACTTCTTTGTAACCATGCCTTTTATAAAAATCAGGAGCTTGAAACTGGTAAGTATTGACAAAAGCAAAACGACAGTTTCGATTCTTAGCTTCAGTTTCTGCTTGCTGCAATAGTTTTGAACCGATTCCTTTCCCTCTCAGTTCCTCTTTTACAAATAAATACTCGATTTCTAGCCAATTTCCAAAAGTCTCTGCTATCAAACCTGCCAGGAGATTGCCCTTTTCATCTTCGACATAAAGATTAAGTGGCTCACTTTCAGCCTCTTCTCTTTTTGAACGGTTATAAGCACGAATCAAATTCCCAATTTCTTGTGCTTTCTGAGACTCCTTATTTTCCAATCTAAAGTACATCTAAACCTCCTTAAACACTGTTACAGCTTGATTATAGTCCTATTTCAATAGACTGTCAAACTAACAAAAACCCACCAAACTAAGTTGATGAGTTCTTAATCTATTTTCTAAATTTCCACTGGCTGTAAATCCCAAAACCGATAATCCAAATAGCTGAACCGATTGCTCCTACAAATGTAGACTCTTGTAAAAAAAGGGTTACAAAGACAAAGGCAAAGAAGAGCATGGTTAAAGGATTTAGGAAACGATAATGGGGCATGAGATAGCCATCCGCCATAAAGTCTGGTGACTTGCGGTATTTAAGGTGAGCCACCATAATCAGGATATAAATGGCGATATAGACACCAGACGACGATGCCGTAATCAAGGCAAAGGCATCCGAAACTCCTGGCAAGACATTGATAAAGGCTGCTAGGGCAATCAAAACCGCTGAAGCAATGATAGCATTTTGTGGCACATTGTGTCTAGAGAGAGTATCTGCCTTAATTGCTTTTAGGAAGCGATTTGGCGAATCATGGGCAATCTGATACAAATGACGACCTGTTGAATAAAGGGTTGAGTTAAGAGCAGATGCTGCTGACGTCAAAACGACGAAGTTAATTAAGGCCGCTGCCCACTTGATACCTGCCAATTCAAATACTGTAACAAAAGGTGAATCAGCAGAAGCAAGTTCACGCCATGGAATAATAGACATAATGGCCAAAAGAGCTCCACCATAGAAAAAGACGATTCGTAGAGGAATTTCCTTAACCGCTTTTGGCAAGACCTGGCGTGGGTTTTTTGTTTCTGAAGTCGTTACCCCGATAAACTCAATCATGAGATAGGCAAAGAACACCATCTGAAAGGCCATGACAAAGTTCACTCCACCATTTGGGAAGAGGGAGAAATTGTCGGCGATATTGGCCAAACTTGCTACTCCATGAGGTGTCTTAAAGCCTGTCAAGACCATAAAGACTCCTGTTGCAATCATAGCTAAAATAGCCACAATCTTGACCATAGCAAACCAAAACTCAACTTCCCCAAAGAGCTTCACCGCAATCAGATTGACCAAGGCTAGAATGGTCAAAAAACCAATCTCAATCATCCAGCTGGGCCAGCTAGGAAACCAAAACTGAACATAGTGAGAGATAGCAGTGATTTCCGCCATACCGATAAAAACAACGGATAGCCAGTAAGACCAGACTGAAAAATATCCCCAGCCCTTACCCAAATGGCGCGTGATAAAGTTGATAAAGGTATGTTGCTCAGGGTCTTGGTAGAGCATTTCCCCAACCGCACGCATCATGAGGAACATAAAAGCCCCAGTAATCATATAAATCAGTACAATAGAAGGACCTGTTAGGCTGATAGAGCGACCTGCTCCCAAAAAGAGTCCTGTTCCGATTGTTCCAGCAATGGCCATAACCTGTACGTGACGATTGGTCAGACCACGCTCCATCTTATTTTTTTTCTTCTTTGAACTCATATCGTCTCCAATTCAATTTAAAATGGAAAAAGGAGTGAGTGAAGCGCACTGCCTCCCCACTCCTTTTTTCTGTTTTTAGGCTGTTTTTTCAACCTTCAAGATTTTTACATCATAGCTACCAACAGGTGTTTCAATGGTTGCTGTGTCACCTGTTTTCTTGCCAATCAAGGCTTGTCCAATTGGGCTTTCATTTGAAACCTTACCTGCAAAGGCATCTGCACCCGCTGAACCTACGATAATATAAACTTCTTCTTCGTCCTCACCAATTTCTTGGATAGTGACTGTTTTACCAATCGCTACTTCATCTTGAGCAACTGAGTCGCTATTGACGATTTCAGCATAGCGAATTTTTGTTTCCAAGCTAGAGATTTGTCCTTCGACAAAGGCTTGTTCATCCTTAGCTGCTTCGTATTCACTGTTTTCAGAAAGGTCACCGTATGAACGGGCAATCTTAATGCGTTCTACCACTTCTGGACGGCGAACCAATTTCAATTCTTCTAATTCTTTTTCAAGTTTTTCCTTTTCCGCTAGGGTCATAGGATATGTTTTTTCTGCCATTTTTCTCAACTTTCTTCTGATGATATTTTCTAAAGAAAATTATGTGAAGCATCACATAATTTTAGTTTGTTTGGTTTAATTTGCTATTGACATGTTCAGCGACATTACGATCATGCTCCTCCTGAGTAGCAGCATAATAGACCTTGCCATCTGTAACATTAGCTACAAAGTATAAGTTATCACTCTTAGTCTGATTAATACTTGCCTCGATGGCATCCAAACTTGGACTATCTACTGGACCTGGCATCAAACCAGCTTTCGTATAAACATTATACGGTGAATTAATTGTCGTATCAATTCCAGCATCATCAGCAAGACTAATCTTCTGACCAAGTTTTCCTTGGGCATACAAGATGGCAATATTGCTTTGAAGTGGCATACCAAGATTCAAGCGATTGTAGAATACACCTGCAATCAACTTACGATCTTCAGTCTTAGCACCTTCTTTTTCGACTAGTGAAGCAATCGTCAACAATTCATTGACTGTCAAATTTTTAGACTTGATTGCACTATAGTGCGGAGTCAAGGTCTTATCCATAGCTGCCAGCATCTCATCAATCAAACTTTCAATAGTTGTGCTTTCCTTGATAGAGTAAGTCGCTGGGAAGAGGAAACCTTCCAAACGGTAACGAACGCCACTTTCCTTTGTAGGCAAGCTTTCAAGTAGACTAGGATATTTGGCAACTTCTTGGCTGATAAAGTTCTCATCTTGAACTTTAGCCAGAAAGGCATCAGCTGTCAAAGGCTCTTTGAATTCACCTTGCAATTGACCTACCACTTGTGCAATTTGATCAATCGTATAACCTTCTGGAATTGTTAAATTCGCAAGCGCAGGTTCTTGAGCTTCAGCCGTTCCACCTTTTTGTAGTTCATGGATGATATCTTCTGTACTCATGCTCTTTTGCAAATTGTAATAGCCAGATTTCAAATCTGAATAATTTTTATATTTCGCATAAAAAGCAAAAATCACTCCGTGTTTAATCAAGCCAGACTTTTCAAGAGTTGAACCAATTGTTTGAACATTGGCTCCTTCTGGGATTTGCACTGTCACATATTGTTTAGATGAAGCATCCACAGGCTGTAAAGATGACTGAACATACTGATAACCGAAGTAACCACCTGCTGAAATCAAGCCTAGGAAAATTAGTAAAGAAATAAAGAAGGCCTTGAATCCTGATTTTTTCTTCTTAGTAGGCTTAACTGTCTCACGACGGCTACGACGTGGAGTTGCAGGCATTTCTTCTACAGTTTTCTTTTCCACTACTGGTTTTGAAGTAGGAACTTCTCTTTTTACCTCTCTCTGACCTTCTGTCTTATAAGAAACAGCTACCCTTGTTGGAATTTCATTAAATTCCTTCTCTACGTTTCTAGGACTAACAGGTCCTGGTCTTGAGCCACTTTCTTCTGCTGGAGAAGACGGCACATCTTGACTTGGATGGGTTGGGACGGCAGGAGTTTCTCTTTGAAGCTCTTCTGATGGAGTAGAAGGTCCTTCTTGACTCGGGTGACTAGGAGCAAGTGGAGCTTGTCTTACAGCCTCTTCCGCAGGAGAAGAAGGAACATCTTGACTGGGATGACTTGGAACAGTAAGAGTTTCTCTTTATCTCATCTGCTGGAGAAGCTGGTAAATCTTGGCTGGGGTGAGTCGGCACGGTAGGAGCGTTTCTCATAATATCCTCTACAGCTGATAGAGAATCTTCCATCAAATCTTCTATTGACTGATCATTTTTAGAAGAAAGTTGGGGGTTTATTGAAGCTAAATTAACTTCTTCCTGATCTTCTTCATGTTTTTTAACTCGTTCTAAATCTCGTAAAATCTGCTCTTTAAAGCTTAATTTTTCTTCTTCTCTTGACTTTTCACTCAAAAGTTTTTCCTCCTCGTTGACAATCCATAATATTATATCTTAAAAACGAAAGAAAAGCAACCTAGCATGCTTTTCTGGCTTATTTTTTATACTCAATGAAAATCAAAGAGCAAACTAGGAAGCTAGCCGCAAGCTGTACTTGAGTACGGTAAGGCGACGCTGACGTGGTTTGAATTTGATTTTCGAAGAGTATTAGCTTCCCAGACCATATCATACCAGGTTTCTCCTGCAAAGGTTGACTGAGACAGACCTTCATTGACAAATCCATTCTTTTCATAGTAGGCGATGAGATAGTCATGACAGGTTAGGTTAATACCTTCTCTTTCGTGTTCAAGAGCCAGTTCTTTCAAGGCTGTTAGTAATTTCTGACCAAGTCCAAGGCCCTGTGCCTCCTTGGCAATAGACAGACAGGTCACAGAGATATAACCACCAGGCTCATAACTATAATCTTCTATCTCTTCTGTAAAAGACTGGTCTTGCAGATGGCGGTGTGGTCCAACTGGCCCTTCTATATAACCCATGATTCTGCCTTCTTTTTCTGCAACCAGAAAAGAGGTCTGAATTTCTCGCAAATGCGCCTCAAAAACAGAGCGAGGAATGGCTTCTTCAACCGAGAAATTTTTCTAGTTCAATCTCAACGATACGATCCAAATCTTCTAATCTTGCTTTCCTAATTTCCATTTTGCCTCCTAAAAAAAGAGATTAAACCAAATCATACTAAAACCCTGGCTAGTTGCATAAAGCGAAGTTTCTTCATCAATAAAACCGTTCATTTCAAAATAGGAAAGCAACTCAGAAGGACTCTCCAAACGAATCCCTTTGTAATCCAGCTCAACTGCCACATCTTTCAAAGCCGCAAGAAGAAGCGTGCCCAATCCCTGTCTCTGATGGTCAGTATCAATGACTAAAGAATGTATTTCTAGACATTTCGGATTGTGTGGGTAAGGACCACCTAGAACATAGCCCAGAAGCTGATTTTCATCCCTAGCTAGAAGAAAGGTATCCGCACACTTACGGATACTTTCTTTTAAAATATGGGAAGGTTGCTGCTTTTCAGCTGGAAAAGATGTGGTCTGAAGTGTCTCTATCTCAGCCAAATCAGACTTGCTTGCCTGAATGATCTTAATTGGAATTTCCATGGGAGCATCCTATTGGACATTGCTTGTCAAGTTAGACAAGAGACGTTCAAATGAGTATTCATAGGTTTGGATGTCTCCTGCTCCCATAAAGACATAGACAGCATTATCATGGTCTAGGAGTGGAGAAACATTTTCAACAGTGATCACTTGGTGTTTCTTGTTGATTTTGTTAGCTAGGTCTTCTACCTTAACATCCCCATGGTCCACTTCACGCGCAGATCCATAGATTTGTGCTAAGTAAACAGCATCCGCTTGGTTCAAAGCATGAGCAAATTCGTCCAACAAGGCAATGGTTCTGGTAAAGGTATGCGGTTGGAAGACTGCTACAATTTCCTTACTTGGGTATTTCTGACGAGCTGCATCCAAGGTCGCAATGATTTCTGTTGGATGGTGGGCAAAGTCATCGATAATCACTGTGTCATTGACAATTTTCTCAGTGAAACGACGCTTAACACCGGCAAATGTTTTCAGGTGCTCACGCACTAAGTTCAAGTCAAACCCTGCTGTGTAAAGAAGACCAATAACGGCTGTCGCATTCATGATATTGTGACGACCAAAGGTTGGGATGTGGAATTGACCCAATTCTTGTCCACGGAAGTGAACTGTGAAGGTTGAACCAGTTGTTGAACGAAGAAGATCGCTAGCTACAAAATCATTACCTTCAGCTTCAAAACCATAATAATAAATCGGAGCATTGGCTGTAATTTTACGCAATTCTGCATCTTCACCATAGACAAAAAGACCCTTAGTAATTTGTTTGGCATAGTCATTAAAGGCATTGAAAACATCCTCTAGACTTGTGAAATAGTCTGGATGGTCAAAAGTCAATGTTGGTAATAATAGAGTATTCTGGGTGATAAGGCATAAAGTGACGCTCATATTCGTCAGATTCAAAGACAAAATATTTGGCATTGGCTGAACCACGACCTGTCCCATCTCCAATCAAGAAGCTGGTGTCTGTGATGTGAGACAAGACATGAGACAACATACCTGTCGTTGAAGTTTTTCCATGTGCTCCTGCTACCCCCATGCTAACAAAGTCACGCATAAAGCTACCAAGGAACTCATGATAACGTTTGTAGCTGATACCATTTTGGTCTGCATAGGCAATTTCGACGTTATTATCTGGACGGAAGGCATTTCCAGCGATAATTTCCATATCACCGTCTAGATTCTTTTCATCAAAAGGAAGAATGGTAATTCCTGCCTGCTCAAGACCACGTTGAGTAAAGTAGTACTTTTCAACATCTGATCCCTGTACCTTATGACCCATTTGGTGCAACATCAAGGCCAAGGCACTCATCCCTGATCCCTTAATTCCGATAAAATGATATGTCTTTGACATGTTTCCTCCCCTATTCTGTAATTCTGGTCAGATTCAACTCTTGGGCAACCCGACGTTCTTGTTCTGTTTGTTTACTTTTTTTATTGTAGATTTGGCTCTTCTTTAGAAAATCATAGTTGTTTTTCTTTGGGCCTGAAGTTTCTTTTGGCTCAGCTTGAGTCGAAATATTGCTCACTTCTTCCGCCAAGATGTAATGAGACTGGGTCAATTTTTGACTATATTTGACAAATTCACCAGGATTTTCCTTTTGGAAAGGCGCGGTAGGTTGATTGCCCTTTCTAACTAGACTTGGCTGAGAATGGCGTCTTGTAGGAGTGATATCCTTAGTAAGATAGCTTGCCGAGCGTTTCTTTTTCAAATCCGCACGCGCTTCTTCACGCGCCACCTCCGCATAGCTCTTTCCTTCTTTTTTTACCCCTAAAGGAGCCTTTTTAGGTTTCTCTACTTGCTTTTCAATCGGTTTGACTGGTGTTTCTTCAGCAATAGGAGCCCATTCTAAATAATTTTTATCTCGATACTCACCCTTGATATTACTGATCAGATCAGACTCATCATAGAGATTCATGACTGGCATTTCAGTCAACATGACCTCGTCATCTGACACCAATGGAAATCGTTCTTGTTTCATTTTCTATTTCCTTTCAACACTTCATTATAGCGTATTGTCTTGATTTTTCAAGTGCTGACTTCAGAAATTCCCAAAATTTCTCTAATTTCTGCTAGGGTCAGGCTGCCACGTGACTCTGTTCCGTCCAATACTTGTGACACTAAATGTTTCTTTTGTTCTTGGAGTTCCTGAATTTTTTCTTCAATGGTTCCCTTGGTTACCAAGCGATAGACCTCAACCATTTCCTCTTGTCCCATCCGATGGGCACGGCCAATGGCTTGCGCTTCCACCGCAGGATTCCACCAAAGGTCAACCAAAATAACCGTATCAGCACCTGTCAGGTTCAGACCGACCCCACCTGCCTTAAGGGAAATCAGAAAGGCATCTCTTTCCCCTTGGTTAAAGACCTTGGTCATATCTTGTCTTTCCTTGGCTGGGGTTGAACCTGTGATTTTAAAGGAAGTCAAGCCCAAGCCTGGCAGTTCTTGTTCAATTTTTTCCAACATTCCCTTGAACTGGGAGAAAATCAAGACACGGTGTCCGCCGTCTGCCACCTGGACCAGCAGGTCTCGGAGACTATCTAGTTTGCCGCTGGCTCCCTGATAATCTTCCATAAAGAGGGCAGGGGTGTCACAGATTTGGCGTAAGCGCATCAGACCAGACAAGATTTCCACTCTACTACGCTGAAATTCCTGGTCTGACACTTGAGTCAGACGGTCCCGCATCTGTTGTAACTGGGCTAGGTAGATAGCCTTCTGCTGGTCTTCCAGTTCATTCTTATAAACCACTTCAATCAAGTCTGGTAATTCAGTCAGAACTTCTTCTTTCTTGCGCCGCATCACAAAAGGTTTGATAAACTGAGCCACGCGCTCAGCTGGCAATTTCATAAATTCTTTCTTGCTTGGCAAGAGTCCTGGCATGACAATTTGGAAATAGACCACAGCTCACCCAGATGGTTTTCAATCGGAGTCCCTGACAAGGCAAAGACCGATGGCACCACAAATTGTCTCAAGGTCTGGGCAATCTTAGTCTGGGCATTTTTCATGACCTGAGCCTCATCTAAGAAAAGGAAGTCAAAGGCCATCCCCTGATAAAAATCACTGTCCTGACGGAAGGTAGCATAGCTCGTCACATAGATTTGATGGCTCTCGACAAGAATCTCTTCACGACTAGCTTTCAGACCATGCACAACAGCCACATCCAACTGTGGGGCAAACTTCTGAAATTCATCTGCCCAGTTGTAAATCAAACCAGATGGAGCTAAAATCAAGACCCGACTTTCTTTTGTCACTTGACTGGTCAAGAAAGCAATGGTCTGCAGGGTTTTACCAAGTCCCATATCATCAGCCAAAATCCCACCAAAACCATAATGATGGAGCATTTGCAGCCAACCGATTCCCTTTTCCTGATAATCTCGTAAGTCAGCCTTGACCTGAGTTGCTTGTCTAGTAAAGTCCTCTGGATGCGTCAAATCGTGGGCCAAATTCTGGAATTCTTGTGAAAAAGAAACACGGTCTCGCCCTTCAAAAAGATGAGCTAAACTGTAGGCCAAGGATTTTCGAGCCTGCAAAGCCCCATCTTTTAATTCAAGCTGCCCCAGTTCCTGTAAATTTTGACGAATTTTCTTAGTCTCTTCATCAAAAAAGTAGACTTGATTGGACGAATCAATGTAATAATCCTTGTTGGCAACCAAGGCTTGCATGGCTTGGTCAATTTCCTCTTGGGCGATATCTTGAAAATCAAACTGGATTTCCAAGAGACCTCCCTTGGAAGCAATCTGCACCTGAGGACTCGCTAGGCTATAAAGCTCTTCTAGTTTATCTGACAGGTCAACATTCCCGAGTTTTTCAAATACTGGAATGATTTCGTGGAAGAAATGATAAACAGACTCTGCTTTTAAAGCCTGACGCCAAGATTGAAAATCTGCTTCAAAGCCAGCTACCAAACAGGCTTGGAAAACTCTTTCTTCTAAGTCAGCATCACTCGAAAATGGTAATTCTTCTAGCTCTTGTCTGCTAGATACCTGTCTATTTCCATAATCAAATTGAATTTCTAAACGAATTCGATTATCCTCTTCCCTATCAAAGTAAAAAGAGGGCGCAAAGGATTTGATTTGTAGACGTTCTGGAGCTGAAACGGTCCCCATCTGATTAAAAAGAGTCAGACCGGAAGCTAACTTATCTCGGTCACTACTATCAAATTGTAGGTATTTCTTTCCATGCTGATCCAAAGGCAGTGCTTTGATTTCCTTGAGAAGACGCGTCTGCTGATCTGTTAGAAATAAACCTGTCCTTTATGAAACAGCACAGCTCCCTGATAAAAGACATTGACCCTGGGGCTCTCGCTGATTTCCATTTCAAAATAATCCGAGTATTCTGTTACTGTAAAGGTAAATAAATTAGCATCAGCATGCATATCCTGAAAAAGCAGAGTCTGGTAGCTATCCACTTGATGGTCAAATTGAAAATGGGGCAAGGTCATCAGTAAATTCACACCCTGCTCAAAAAAAGTCAGAGGGAAAAAAAGGTGCCGGCCTTGATTTTGGAAAAAGAGGTCTGGAGCTAGTCCTTCCTCCGTTAGTCCACGCAAGAAAGTCAGAAGCTCTTGACTTGCCTCATCAAAGGTTTCCCAAGACAAGGACTCCTCATAGGTCTTGCCAATCATATAAGGCTTTCTCTTCTCGACAACTTTTAAAAAGAGTGGAATATCCCGAATGACATAGTATTTTTGACTATTGACTTGCCCGATTCTTATAGTCCACAAGATATAATTGGTTCCTGCTTCCACCTGCCCCACAGCCGATAACTCATAAGCTCGGTCTGATTTTGGAGATAAGATTCGTTCCAAAAATTTGCCACCCAAAGTCACCTTGGTTTCAACGGCCTCTTTTTCTTCATGACCTTCTTCCAGCCCCTGCAAGATTTCCTGACCGTGCTCATCATTTTTCAGAAAATGCTCCAGAGCTGCCAAATGCACACAGTAGCCCCTCTTTTGGAAAAAATCGCAGGCACAAAAAACCAAATCATCCTCTAAACTATAGCGCAGTTCTTCTTCTGCAACGCGAGCGTAGAGTCGATTATTCTTTTCCTTAATGATATCAACTTTACCAGTTTCATAAAGGGCAACGCCTTCGATACGGATTTTCCCGGGAATCAATTTAGCCATATTTTTACCTGTACCTTATCTTTTCATTATACCATATTCCCTACGAAAATAGCCTCCTAGGAAGACTTTTCTCCTAGAAGGCTGGATTTTTAAAGTTTAGCAAAAGTTGTCACAATCCGCTCACAAACTTCTTGCAGCAGAGATTTAGGCATAGCTACATTGAGGCGAGCATGGAGACTTCCTTCCTCCCCAAAATCCAAACCACGGTTTAGGATAACCTTGGCTTCATTTCTCAACAGCTCTTGTAATTTTTCATCAGTCAGGTCATAGGCTGAAAAATCAAGCCAAATCAAGTAGGTTCCTTGCGGTTTCATGACTTTGATTTTAGTCTCTTTTCCAAATAAATCCACCACATAATTAATATGGTCTTCAAAGACTTGCTTGAGTTCCTCTAACCAATCTTTACCGTATCGATAGGCAGCTTCTGTCGCCAAATAACCCAAGCCTGAAATTTCATGCTGGTTATTGGCCAACTGGCGTTTCTGGTAAGCCAGTCTCAACTTAGGATTTTCAATAACTGCATAGGAATTTTTTGTTCCAGCAATATTAAAGGTTTTAGTGGCACTACTCAAGACGATCGCAAAATCTTTGAAGGCAGGATTAATGGTATTGAAAGACTGGTGTTTGTGACCAAAGAGGGCCAAATCTTGGTGAATCTCATCTGCAACCAAGAAAACACCGTGTTTTTGGCATAGTTGGCCAATTTTTTCCAAGACTTCTTTTTCCCACACACGTCCACCAGGATTGTGAGGATTGCAGAGAATATAAAGTTTGACCTCCTCTTCCACCAAATCCTTTTCAAGTTGATCAAAGTCAATCTCAAACAGACCATCCTTTTCCACCAAAGAATTGGTAATCAATCTACGGTTGTTCAACTTGACACTGCGAGCAAAAGGTGGATAGACAGGTGTGTTAATCAGAACCGCTTCGCCTTCTTTTGTAAAGGCTTGAATAGCTGTTGAGATGGCTGGTACCACACCCTCGATGAAGACAAGGGCCTCTTTATCAAAGTGGTAACCGTGTTGTGTAGCTTCCCACTTTTGAACTTCCTTGATTAACTCTTCACTGGCATAAGTATAACCATAAACCAGTTGATCAGCGTAAGTTTGCACGGCTTGGCGGATTTCAGGCAAGACTACAAAGTCCATATCCGCTATCCAAGCTGGCAAGACTTCACTATCCGTTTCTGCCTCTTTCCATTTATAGGTATGGTGCCCTATACGATTGGGCAAGGTTGTAAAATCATATTTTCCCATCTTTTTCTTATCCTTCTAAGGCTTGGCGCAAATCTGCAATCAAATCTCTAGCATCCTCAATCCCAATCGACAAGCGCAAGAGGTCATCTGTCAAACCATAAGAATGGCGCACTTCTGCTGGAATATCAGCATGAGTTTGCGTCGTTGGATAAGTAATGAGACTTTCTACCCCACCCAAACTTTCCGCAAAAGAGAAGACCTTGAGGCTGTTCAAAATGTGAGGAATGCGTGTTTCATCCGCTACCTTAAAAGAAATCATGCCCCCACGACCCGTATAGAGAACTTCCTTGACTGCTGGAGAATCCTTCAAAAAGGCTACCACTTCTTGAGCATTGGCTGTTGAACGTTCCATACGAAGAGACAAGGTCTTGAGACCACGAATCAATTGATAACTGTCAAATGGAGACAAGACTGCCCCTGTCGTATTGAGATTGTAGAAAAGCTTCTCGTATAGTTCTAAACTATTGGTCACAACCACCCCAGCCAGGACATCATTGTGGCCTGCTAGATACTTGGTTGCTGAATGGAGAACGATATCTGCTCCATCTTCAATCGGACGTTGGTAGATAGGGCTGTAGAAGGTATTGTCCACCACCACTTTGGCACCCTTAGCATGAGCCAATTTTGCTAGTTTTTCAATATCAAATTCCAACATCAAAGGATTGGTTGGTGTTTCGATATAGAGAACATCCACATCCTTCTCCAACTCGCCAATCAATTCTTCTTCTGTATTGGCATAGGTGAAATGGAAACGACCTTCCTGCTCCACTTGATTGAACCAGCGGAAAGAACCACCGTAAAGGTCACGCACCGCCAAGACCTTACTTCCTACTGGAAAGACGCTAAAGGCCAGTACAATGGCTGACATCCCTGAGCTAGTAGCTAGAGCATAATCTGCGGATTCAATAGCCGCCAAGACTTCCTCCGCCTTACTGCGAGTTGGGTTTTTAGTGCGCGTATAGTCAAATCCAGTAGATTTACCAAACTCTGGATGTTGATAGGTCGTTGAAAAATGAATCGGTGTCACCAAAGCTCCTGTCGCTTCATCTGACTTAATACCCGCCTGGGCCAAAATTGTGTTAATGTGTAATTCCTTGCTCATACAATTCCTCCAAATCTATAGTAACTATTGTACCACTTATTTTCATCAACTCATTTTCTTCTTTTCAAGAGCTAGTTATAGTTTCAAACTATATAAAAAACGACAGCTTCTTTCGAAACCATCGTTTTTCTGGAAAAATCCGGCTCTATAATATTTGTAGTGGGTAAATCCCCTATGGATATTATGGAGCCTATTTTGTTGTAGAAAAAAAGTCCCATAAGATCTATAATGAAAAGCAACCAAACCATCATTAGAAAGAATCCTATGGAACAATTACATTTTATCACAAAATTACTAGACATTAAAGACCCAAATATCCAAATTATGGATGTCATTAATAGGAATACCCACAAGGAAATCATCGCTAAACTGGACTACGACGCTCCATCTTGTCCTGAGTGTGGAAGTCAAATGAAGAAATATGACTTCCAAAAACCGTCTAAGGTTCCTTACCTTGAAACGACTGGTATGCCTACTAGAATTCTCCTTAGAAAACGTCGATTCAAGTGCTATCATTGCTCGAAAATGATGGTAGCTGAGACTTCTCTCGTCAAGAAGAATCACCAAATCCCTCGTATCATCAACCAAAAAGATTGCCCAGAAGCTAATTGAGAAGACTTCTATGACCGATATTGCCCGTCAGCTGTCTATTTCAACTTCAACTGTTATTCGCAAGCTCAATGACTTCTGTTTTTAAGTCTGATTTTTTTCTTACCTCCCTGAGATTATGTCCTGGGACGAATATGCCTTCACTAAAGGGAAAGATGAGTTTCATTGCTCAAGATTTTTGATAAGCTCAATATTATCACTGTTCTTGAGGGTAGAACACAAACTATCATAAGAAATCATTTTTCTGCGCTACAATCGCTCTGTTCGTTGTCAGGTGAAAATCATTACTATGGATATGTTTAGTCCTTACTATGACTTGGCTAAACATCTTTTTTCCGTATGCCAAAAATCGTTCTGAGATCGCTTCCACATTGTACAACATCTTAGCCGTGCTATGAGTCGTGTTCGTGTCCAAATCATGAAGCAATTTGAGCGAAAATCTCATGAATATAAGGCTATCAAGCGCTACTGGAAACTCATTCAACAGGATAGCCGTAAACTGAGTGATAAGCGATTTTATCGCCCTACTTTTCGCATGCACTTAACCAATAAAGAGATTATTGACAAGCTTTTGAGCTATTCAGAAGACTTGAAACACCACTATCATCTCTATCAACTCTTGCTTTTTCACTTTCAGAATAAGGAACCGGAGAAATTTTTCGGACTCATTGAGGAAAATCTAAAGAAAGTTCATCCTCTTTTTAAGACTGTCTTTAAAACCTTTCTAAAGGACAAAGAGAAAATCGTCAATGCCCTTCAGTTACCCTATTCTAATGCCAAATTAGAAGCAACCAATAATCTCATCAAACTTATCAAACGCAATGCCTTTGGTTTTCGGAACTTTGAAAACTTCAAAAAACGGATTTTTATCGCTCTGAATATCAAAAAAGAAAGGACGAAATTTGTCCTTTCTCGAGCTTAGCTTTTCTTCAACCCACTACAGTTGACAAAGAGCCAAAAATCCTTATTTGACGTGTTTTGCCAATTCTTCTTGAGCTTTTTTATTAGATTCTTCTTTTTCTTTTAGCCATTTTTCTTTGGCTTTTTCATATTCGTCTTTTGTGACTGTCTTATCTTGTACTTTGAGGTATTTATATGATTCAACCCCTTTATTACCAGCCAATGAATATGGTGTTGAGAAAGGAACAATTTTTCTCAATGTTGGTGTTCCGCCTAGTGAAACATTTGGAATTGCTAGAGAGCTATCTACTAACCAAGCTTGAGCATCAGCATATTTCTCATAACGTTTAGCTGGATCTTGCTCCTTATTGGCTTCTTCCAACATTTGAGTGTAGACATCCAATCCAACAGCCTTGGCCTTGTCATTTACTTCTCCAGGCTCTAGACCTAAGTTTTGTAGAACTCCACCACTTTCACATTAAAGATTTCAAGATAACTTGATGGATCTTGGTAGTCTGCACTCCAACCACCATTGTATAAATCGTAATCTTTCTGAGCTGCAGTCTGAGCCAAATAGCTTGTATTATCAAAGTCTTCAGTAGAGAGTTGGTGAACATCAATCACAACATTATCAGACCCCAAGACAGATTCAATCGATTGTTTCATGGAATTAATTCCTTGAATTTCTGCCTTATTGGTCAAATCTACAGTTTTATCTAAGTGAATAGGGAATTGGACTCCTTTAGCTTGGAGTTCTTTCTTAGCTTCGGCAAATTTAGCCTTGGCTTTTTCGGGATTGTAGTATGGATCCTGGGCATCGGCAAAATTCATACCCTGCCATTCCTTACCATAGTTCACCATCTTTTCAGATACAACTGCCCCAAAGTCTTTACCACCTACCGTTACAAATGTCGGAGGAACGACCAAGTTACGTAAAATCTTAGTAGCACCATCTTCACCTTGAGATTGAGCCCCGTAAGCTGTACGGTCATAGGCAAAGTTAATGGCTTGACGGAAGTTTTTATTAAGAACCGCTTCCTGAGTCGATTTCTTTTCAGCATCACTTGTCTTGGAAGTGAATTTATAAGATTTTCTATCCAGGTTAAAGTTTATGAAGTAAGAAGTGGCATCTTGAAGACTATATACGATATTATCCTTGTTCTTCTCTTTAATCCCTTCAAAACTTGAACTATTTGGATACAGACGAGCGTAGCTATAGGCTCCCTCCACAAAGTTACGAGCCAGTGCATCTTGGTCACTACCATCAAAATAAGCCAATTTCACATCATCTACAAAGACATTTTTAGCATCCCAGTAGTTAGGATTTTTCTTAAATTCGATGACAGATTTTGAAACAAAGGATTTCATCAAGAAAGGTCCATTATACAAAATACTAGATGGGTCTACCTTGCCAAAATCATCCCCTTTTGATTTCAAGAAATCTGCATTGACTGGGAAGAGAATAGTTGACGTTGTTTTTGAGTTCCAGTAAGATTCTGGTCGTGTCAAAGTATATTGAACAGTTTGTTCATCAAGAGCCTTAACACCGACAGTTGAAAAGTCTGTTGTTTTACCAGTAATATAATCATCTAAACCAGCAACGGATTCTTGCACTAAGTACAAGGCTTCTGATTTTTTATCAGCTGCATATTTCAAACCAGTGACAAAATCTTGGGCAGTTACAGGAGCATATTCATCTCCATCTGCAGTATACCATTTAGCATCTTTACGCAGTTTGTAGGTATAGGTCAAACCGTCTTGAGAAACACTCCAATCCTCTGCCAAGGACGGGACATAGTTCCCATATTGGTCATTTTCCATGAGACCATCTACCAGATTGGTCACAATATCATTGGTTGTTGCACGATTTTCTGCTAGATAGTTCAAACTTGATGGGTCACTTACGTAAACATAGTTATATGTTTTTGACGCTGTACTAGAATTTCCACAGGCACTTAATAAAATACCTGCACTTAACACGACACCTGCAAGCGTTGCATACTTGGCCTTAGACTTTTTCATCTCCAGAACCTCCTGATTTAAATATTTGTCTTATTATACAACTCGTGTTTTATTTAGTCAATAGTTTTTTTGAAAAAATTAATTATTCCATCTACAAACTATAGAAATTATTCTACAAAATAATAAAAAAGAGAATAATTTAATCATTCCTTGATAGAAACGTTCAAATTATTCCCTTTATTTATAAAAATTTATTGAGAAATTTTTAATTTGATTCGTAAGCGATCTGCTTGGGCTTTTCCAATCACCTTATCCAACAAATGGGTACGAAGACTCAAGAACCCATAAACACCGCCACCCATGGCACCAACAAGGGCTACGTATAAGAAACTCCACAAACGTCCACTTGGTTGGAAGACAAATCCTAAAATCCACTGCAATGTCCCAACTACTAGAAACATGAAAAGAGTTAACAAACTGATTAAAATGGTTCGCTTCAAAATCACCTTGCGCTTAACACCTGTTACCTTACATATGTCACGATACATCAAAACATTAGGAATGATGAGTCCAATTGTAGTGGAAATCAAGGGTCCGTAACTGTGGAAGAGAGCGATTGTTGGAAGTTGCAAGACTAGCTTGGCAATGGAACCATAGATAAAATAGAGAACTGCCTTACGATTGTGGAACGTGGCCTGAAGCATTGGAGACAAGACCATGTACAAGCCTAAAATAATAGACTGCAAAACTGCAAAAACAAATAAGCCCATAGCCAAACTATCTGGCTTACCATAGAAAACTGTATAAAGAGGTTCCCCTACCATGACCACTCCAACTGTTGCTGGTAGCAGGAATAAGAAAAGCATGGTGATGCTATCCTGAACCAGACGAGAAGCCGCCTTCAAGTCCCCCTTGACATAGTTTTCAGTCAAAAGTGGCAAACCGACACTCCCAATCGAAACCCCAACAGAAATGAGAATCATGGTGATTTTATTAGGATTGGCAGAGAAATAAGAAAACATGACAATTAAGTCTTCATTACTATAGTTGGTAAACCACTTCATGCTATTGATAAAGGTATTTTGGTCCAAGATTTGGAAAAGCTGAATAGCCGAACCAGTCAAGATAAAAGGAATGGCTTCCTTAATGGTATCGGCCAAAAGACGCTTACTATTAATCTTATCTCCTGTTTCAAGGACTCTTTTGAGTAATCCTTCTTTGGCAAGGAAATAAACCAAGACTGCAAAACTGGCTACCATGCCGACAAAGGCCGCAAAGGTGGATTGGGTAACAGCTGCTAGGTAATCTCCTGAACCGAGCTTCATAATGATAAAGGTTGCTAAGAGCATCCAGATAACCCGAATGACCTGCTCAGCGATTTGGCTCATGGCATAAGGTTTCAGGTTATTCATCCCTTGGAAAAATCCTCGAATGACACTCATAGATGGGAAAATCAAGACTCCCCAAGCCAAGCTTTGCATGATTGGGATCAAGTCTTTCCCTACACCCGATAAATCTGCTAGCCAAGGAGCAAAGACATACAAGACTAAAGCAAAGACCAGACCTAGTCCTGTCATAAATCCTAAAAAGCTCCGAATCAGGGCAAAGCTATGCTCCTCTTCTCGCATGGTATTATACTTGGCAACTTGCTTGGCCACCGCAACTGGAATACCTGCTGTTGACACCAGTAAGAACCAGGCATAGATATTGTAGCCCATGGTAAAGAGACCATTGGCCGTAGCCGCATAAGATCCCATCCAGATGTACCATGGGATAATATAAATAGCCCCAAGTAGGCGACTGATAAAGTTACTAGCCGTTAACCAAGCAGTCCCCCGTAACATCTGGGCCTGCTGGTGATTGTTTTCGTGCGACATAGATTCCTCATTCAATTTTGATAACTAGGAAAAAATCCTTATCTTCCATTATAAACTTTTCCTTGTTACTTGTAAATTTACGACTTTCGGTTTACAATAGAAAGTATGATTAAGATTGAAACCGTATTAGATATATTAAAAAAAGATAGTCTCTTCCGTGAGATTATCGACCAAGGACACTATCACTACAACTATTGCGATGTCGTCTTTGACACCATCTGCTATGACAGCCGCAAGGCTAAAGAGAAGAGCCTCTTTTTCGTCAAAGGTGCTGCCTTTAAGAAGGAATTTCTTCTTTCAGCCATCTCTCAAGGGCTCGATTGGTATGTGGCTGAAAAAGACTATGAGATTGGTATTCCTGCCATTATCGTCAGTGATATCAAGAAAGCTATGAGTTTGATTGCCATGGAGTTTTATGGCAATCCACAGAAAAAACTTAAACTTCTTGCCTTTACTGGTACTAAGGGTAAGACAACAGCATCCTATTTCGCCTATAACATTTTATCTCAAGGGCACCGACCTGCAATGTTGTCGACCATGAACACAACTCTAGATGGTAAGACTTTCTTTAAATCTGCATTGACAACTCCTGAGAGCATTGACCTCTTTGATATGATGAATCAAGCTGTGCAAAATGACCGCACCCACCTCATCATGGAGGTATCCAGTCAAGCCTATCTGGTCAAACGTGTCTATGGTCTAACCTTTGATGTGGGAGTTTTCCTCAATATCAGCCCAGACCATATCGGCCCTATTGAACACCCTAGCTTTGAAGACTACTTCTACCACAAGCGTCTCTTAATGGAAATAGCCGAGCAGTTGTCATTAACAGCGACATGGACCACTTCTCAGTCTTAAAAGAACAGGTGGCAGATCAAGACCATGATTTCTATGGTAGCCAGTCTGATAACCAAATCGAGAATTCTAAAGCCTTTAGCTTTTCAGCTACAGGTAAACTCGCTGGTGATTATGATATCCAACTGATCGGCCACTTCAACCAAGAAAATGCAGTCGCTGCTGGACTTGCTTGCCTTCGTCTGGAAGCAAGCCTTGAGGACATCAAAAAAGGAATCGCTGCAACCCGTGTTCCTGGTCGTATGGAAGTCCTAACTCAGAAAAATGGTGCCAAAGTTTTCATCGACTATGCCCACAATGGGGACAGTCTCAAAAAACTCATCAATGTCGTAGAAACTCATCAAACTGGAAAAATTGCACTGGTTCTGGGATCGACAGGAAACAAGGGAGAAAGCCGTCGTAAGGACTTTGGCCTCCTCCTCAATCAACACCCTGAGATTCAAGTCTTTCTGACCGCTGATGACCCCAATTATGAAGATCCAATGACCATTGCGGATGAAATTAGTAGCTACATCAATCATCCTGTTGAAAAGATTGCGGATCGCCAAGAAGCTATCAGAGAAGCGATGGCTATTACAAGTCAAGAGTTAGATGCTGTCATTATTGCTGGTAAGGGAGCCGACTGCTATCAAATCGTCCAAGGCAAGAAAGAAGCCTATCCAGGAGATGCAGCCGTCGCGGAAAATTATTTATAAGGTAGTAAAAAATCAAGGGAAATGAAACCCTTGATTTTTTCTATCTTTAGTTAAAAGCGTTTTTCAAACCTTCAACGGCACCTTCTACAGCGCCTTTCGCATCTTCAACTACTTCTTTTGCCTTAGCAACTGTCTTTTCTACAGCGCCTTCTGCTTCAGTCTTGCTATCCCCAGTAACTTTACCAAATCCTTCTTTGATAGCGCCTGTTGCTTGTTCCAATTTGTTTTCAAGTGACATATGATTGTCTCCTTTAGGTTTATTCCGATAAGTGTTACCGGTTACATATAGTTTATACCGAATACTAAGAAAAGTCAAACAATGTGCTCAGAAACAAGAAATCAGTCCAAGTAGAAAGTTAATCTTTCCTTATCAAAATCGATAACTAACTCATACTTTCCATCTTCATTTTGGACAATATAACCTAGGAAAACCAAACTGTCCACAAAGATGTCACGGCGTTTCTGCATAAGCTGGTCTTTTTTGAGAAATTTCAACAAAAAAGTCGTCATATATTTGAGAGCATACTCAGGATTAACATCTCCCAAAATGTCATAGAGCTCCTGCTGTTTTTCTGTCAAAGGATACTGATGTTTGACCTTGTAGAAATAATTGGACAGAGTCATTTTTGATCTCGCAAAGTCCGTCTTTTCAACTAAAATAGCTACATTGGTTTGATTTCGTAATTCCGTCTCAAAACGCTGCTCTAACAAGGCTTGATAGGCCGGACTATCTTCGCTGACAAAAATCTCTTGATCCAGTTCGAGACTATCGAGTGATTCAAGCCTGGGAAGATTAAGGTAATAACGCTTATTTTCCCGACGAATCAAACCAGCCTTTATATACTCTTCCATGAGTTTATCAACTGCCACATCTGGAAATTGAGCCTTAATTTCTCGCAAAATAACATCCTCATGCTGGTCCAGATAGCGGATCAATTCTCTAAAAAATGGCTGTCTCGTCAAACGAGATGGATTAAAAATCTGAATCATGAAGATTCCTTTCTTTACATTCTAACAGAGGCGATGCTGCCAACTGACTAGGATTGGTCCCAGCTTGGTTCAGAGGAACAGGCAGGCCTAGTTCTCTGTAATATTCTCTCCAAAAATCACTAATGTCCTGCTTCCCATCACCAAATTTCATGGGAATGGTTTCAAAAATCGGTAGGATTTCTGCCATATACTGGGAACAGTAAAAACCAGCTCCATCTGGATAGAAAGAAGCATTGTAGGGTGCTCCCAGATGTTTGCAAGCTTTTTCCTTCACAGACTGGATATCCATTTCTGGGTAGACATAGAGGTCGTAAAAATGATTGGACTCAAAGAAGTCTACGGGTTCTTGACAGACTACACCAGCCTGTCCACTAGCGTGGTAAATCATTCCATCCAAATAAATGGCAACATGGTTATAGTTGCCTGTGGAAGTCTGGATGGCCTGTCCTATATCTGAATCATCTCTCACAAAAATCAAATCGCCATTTTCTAACATGCTTCACTCCTAGAAAAAAAGGAGCCGAAACTCCTTTCGATATAAGGCAAACTAGCCTTTCCTAATTTGAATTAACACTCAAAATCTTAAGCATTAAAGCTTTCAGTCAATTGAGGTACCACTTGTTTCTTACGTGAAACAGCACCAGCAAGGAAGGCATGGTTGTTTTCAAGTTTGAAGTTGAAAGCCGCTTCTACCTTATCCATATTAGCACCAAGTGCTAGGATTTCTGAGTTTGAGTTGACGATATCTGTAATCATCAAGACAAAGTCAGAGTAGCCGTTTGCTGTGTTGGCAGCTTGCATTGCAGCTTCAATTTCTGCTTGGCGTTCCAATACTTCCGCGATGTCCACTGTGTTTACTTGAGCAACACGGACATTATTTCCGTTCAATTCAAAAGTCTTAGCATCGATGTCAATCAATTCGTCAGCAGATTTGCTGGCCAAGTTTGTACCAGCTTTCAACATAGCCAAACCATACTCTTCCAAGTTTACACCAGCTAATTCAGCCAATTCAGGAGCAATGACTGTATCTGTTGGGTGTGTTGTTGGTGATTTCAAAAGAAGAGTATCTGAAATCAAACCTGAAAGCATCAAACCAGCAATCTCTTTAGGCACAGCTACACCATGTTCTTTGAACATACGGTAAACGATTGAAGACGCTGATCCAACTGGCTCCAAACGCATGTAGAGTGGGCTTGCAGTCTCAAAGTTAGCCACACGGTGGTGGTCTACAACACCGTAAACTTCTACTTCAGCGATATCTGATACAGATTGTTGGAATTCATTGTGGTCAGTCAGGATAACTTGCTCTGCGCCTTCTGCTTTAGCAGAAGTGATAACACGCGGTGCTTCCACACCAAAATAGTTCAAGACAAAGGCTGTTTCTTCATTTGGAGTTCCAAGGGCAACAGCTTCCGTATCCAAACCATAAGCTTCTTTTGCAAGGTAGGCAAAGGCTACAGATGACCCGATGGCATCTGAGTCTGGATTTTGGTGACCAAATACTAGAATCTTAGACATGATAATACCTCATTTTGTTTATTCTCTTTATTGTAGCATTTTTTTCGCTTTTTGACAAAAGTAAGAGGAGTCAAAGGACTCCCCGCTACTCTTCAAAATAACTGAGTAAATTTCTATCTTGATTTTCAGATAAAAATTGCTCCTTCTGTGGCCTCTTCTTACGCTTGAGAAGGGCTTCTGCCGACATGGCTTCTTCCTTACTGGCAAAACCTTGAGCATAGATGAGTTTGACTGGCAAGCGAGCTCTTGTATATTTGGCTCCCTTCCCACTATTGTGGACAGCAAGGCGTCTCCTCACGTCAGTGGTATAACCCGTATAGTAGGAACCATCACGGCACTCAAGCACATACATATAAGCCTTATGATCCATAATAAATCTCTTCGAGTTCCGGCGTATAAGAGCCATCATCATTGTGAACAATGAGAGGTGGTAAGACCTTAAAGCCGCTTGTCGAGCCATCCTTGATAGCCTCAATCAAAAGCATATTAGCTTCCTTTTCCTTTTTTGGATAGACAAATTGCAGGCGCTTAGGAGCTAGATTGTGCCGTTGCAAACTGTCCAAAATATCTAAAAGTCGATCAGGACGATGAACCATGGCCAAACGCCCATTGGACTTGAGAATACTCTGGGCACTACGACAGATTTCCTGCAAGTTGGTCGTGATTTCGTGGCGAGCCAAGAGGTAATGTTCACTCTCGTTCAGATTAGAATGAGGATCCACCTTGAAATAGGGTGGATTACACAAAATCATATCCACCTTACTTCCCTGGATGTAAGCAGGCATATTTTTCAAATCATCACAGATGACCTGCATCTGCTCTTCCAAACCATTCAAACGGACAGAGCGTTCAGCCATATCCGCCAAACGCTCCTGAATCTCAACAGCCAAAATCTGTGCCTGAGTCCGAGTGCTAGCAAATAGCCCCACTGCTCCATTTCCAGCACAGAAATCCACAATCAATCCCTTCTTAGGGAACGTGGAAAGCGTGACAAGAGAACACTATCCACCGAATAGCTAAAAACCTCTCTATTTTGAATGATTTTGATATCTGTCGAAAAGAGCTGGTTAATACGCTCTCCTGATTTTAATAATTGTTCTTCTTCCATGGTTCTATTATAGCAAATTTATATTAACATTACAAAAGATAGAGATTTCTAACTAGTGCTTCTGATTCTTCAAATGTTGAAGGGCTTCCTTGGTCCAAATTGGCATCATTCGTTTAAGAGGTGCGAAGCCGTAGTTAAAACGGTCGCTTGAAAAACGTCTCCGTCTCGGAAACTGGTGCTTTTCTTCCTCCAAAGTGCGAATAGAAAGACTAGCTTTCCCTGTAAATTCATCTAAATCCACTACTTGAACTTGAACCTCTTCATCGACTTTCAAGGCTTCTTGAATATTTTCAATAAAGCCTGTCCGAATCTCTGAAATGTGAATCAGCCCCGTATCACCCGTCTCTAGCTCAACAAAGGCTCCGTAGGGCTGAATCCCTGTAATACGGCCCTTTAGCTTATCACCGATTTTCATCTTAGTCCTCGATTTCAATTGTTTCAATCACGACATCTTCAACTGGCTTGTCCATAGCCCCTGTCTCAACAAAAGCAATGGCATCCAAAACAGCGTAAGAAGCTTCATCAGCTAGCTGACCAAAAACAGTGTGACGGCGGTCTAGGTGGGGGGTTCCACCTTGGTTTGCATAGATTTCTGCGATCGGTTCTGGCCAACCTCCACGAGCAATTTCTTTCTTAGAATAAGGCAGATGTTGATTTTGCACGATAAAGAACTGGCTACCGTTGGTATTTGGACCAGCATTGGCCATAGAAAGGGCACCACGGATATTGTAAAGTTCTTCTGAGAATTCATCCTCAAATGATTCGCCGTAGATTGACTCGCCCCCCATACCAGTTCCAGTTGGGTCTCCACCTTGAATCATAAAGTCCTTGATAATACGGTGGAAAATGACACCATCATAGTAGCCATCTTTTGAAAGTGCAACAAAGTTAGCCACTGTTTTAGAGCATGTTCAGGAAAGAGCTTGATACGCAAGTCTCCGTGATTGGTCTTAATAGTCGCGATAGGACCTTCTACTGTTTCAATGTCTACTTGTGGGAAATGCAATTCTTTTTCTACCATACCAAATCCTTCTAAGGCATCAAAAATGCCATCTTCTTCTAGTGTTTTTGTTATATAATCTGCTTTTTCTTTGATATTATCATGAGAAATTCCCATGGCAACGCTGATTCCAGCATAATCAAAGAGTTCCAAGTCGTTGAGGCCATCTCCAAAAACCATGACGTTGTCTGGTTTCAAGCCAAGATGTTCCACAACCTTTTCCACCCCCGTCGCTTTGGAGCCTGAAATCGGCACAATATCAGACGAATGTTGATGCCAACGAACCATGCGAAGTTTGTCTGAGAGACTATCAGGCAAGTGCAAGTCATCTCCCTTGTCTTCAAAAGTCCACATTTGATAGATGTCTTCTTTCTCATGAAAATCGGGATCTACATCCAAATCAGAATAAATTGGATTAATAGCTTCACTAATCATATCGGTGCGAGTCGACAACTTGGCATCATGACTCCCAACCAAACCATACTCAATTCCTTCTTTCTTAGCCCAAGAGATATACTCCTCAACATCTGACTTCTCGATCTGATGTTGATAAATGATCTGACCTTTTTTATCTTCGATATAAGCCCCATTCAGGGTCACAAAAAAGTCAGGCTTGAGATCACGAATCTCTGGCACGACACCAAAAATCCCTCGTCCAGAAGCAATACCTGTCAAAATTCCTTTCTCACGTAATTGCTTAAAAACAGTTGGGATTGAAGCTGGAATAAAACCTGTCTTTGAATTCCTCAATGTATCATCAATATCAAAAAAGACAATCTTGATTTTCTTTGCCTTGTATCTTAATTTGGCATCCATCTCACTACCTCTTTCAATCTAACTCTTTCCATTATACCATAAAGTAGAGAAATCCCACATCCCCAATAAAATCCTTGTCTCTTATCCGAATTCCTTTACTAGATACAAAACCAAATCATCATTATTTTGGCTAGTTGCATTCATTTCCAAGGGTTGATTTCTATACCAGACACCTGTCCCATCTGGAATGTAGCCCCGTCTGATATACAATCTCTGGGCAGGGCCATAGCCTAAGTGCAAACCTACACCAAGAGTGACCTTACTCGAAACAAACTTGACTCGTTTCTGCTTCTTCTAGCAGTTGATTCCCAATCCCTTGATTTCGAAAAGGCTCAAACACATTAAAATCTGATAATTCTGGATAGACTTCTGCAAAAGGACCATGTTTAGCAGAGGGCAAAATGGTAACGTAGCCCGCTACAGCACCATCAATCTCTGCAACTAAGACTTCTCTCTCCCCACTTTCCTGTTCCAGAAAATATCTAGCCAAAATTTCCTCTCTACCAGGCCAACCTTGATTCATAAATCCATGAGATAAGGATTCAATATCAGGCTTAATCATATTTCTAATCGTACAATTCATCTTTGACTTACCCACCTTTACTCTTTTTATTACCATTATAGCACGCCAAGGTCAGAAAAAAACTATCTCGTGAAAAAAGACCCAACCGGGTCTTAATTCGCTTTCTTGTTTTAAAGCTCATGAAAAAGAGGTCCACTGGACCTGAAAAAAAGACCCAACCGGGGTCTTAATTCGCTTTCTTGTTTCCAAGCTCATGAAAAAGAGGTCCACCCGGACCTCTTTTTTAATCTTCGTTTACGAAAGGCATCAAAGCCATTACGCGAGCGCGTTTGATAGCTGTTGTTACTTTACGTTGATTTTTAGCTGAAGTTCCTGTTACACGACGAGGAAGGATTTTCCCACGTTCTGAAACGAAACGGCTAAGAAGCTCAGTATCTTTGTAATCAACATATTCAATTTTGTTTGCTGCGATGTAATCAACTTTTTTACGGCGTTTGAATCCGCCACGACGTTGTTGAGCCATGTTTTTTCTCCTTTATAATTTTAGTTGTCCATTAGAATGGTAAATCATCATCTGAAATATCCAATGGATTTGTTGCTCCAAATGGATTTTCATCACGTGAAAAGTCTGGTACTGAATTTGTAGGTGCTGAATAATTTGCAGTTGGTGCAGAGTAAGCTCCACCTGTATGACCTTCACGCACGCTACGGCTTTCCAACATTTGGAAATTCTCAGCCACGACCTCTGTCACGTAGACACGTTGTCCTTGCTGGTTATCGTAACTACGAGTCTGGATACGACCTGTCACCCCTATAAGTGAGCCTTTTTTAGCCCAGTTAGCAAGGTTTTCAGCCTGTTGGCGCCACATAACGACATTGATAAAATCAGCCTCACGTTCGCCATTTTGACTCTTAAATGTACGGTTTACTGCAAGAGTAAAAGTCGCAACTGCTACATTTGATGGGGTATAACGCAACTCAGCGTCACGTGTCATACGCCCTACAAGTACAACATTGTTAATCATAGTTTACCTTCTTACGCGTCAGTTTTGACGATCATGTGACGAAGAATGTCAGCGTTGATTTTTGAAAGACGGTCAAACTCTTTAAGAGCAGCGTCGTCGTTTGCTTCAACGTTAACGATGTGGTAAAGTCCTTCACGGAAATCTTTGATTTCGTATGCAAGACGACGTTTTTCCCAAGTTTTTGATTCAACAACAGTTGCACCGTTGTCAGTCAAAATAGAGTCAAAACGTGCTACCAAAGCGTTTTTAGCTTCTTCTTCAATGTTTGGACGAATGATATAAAGAATTTCGTATTTAGCCATTGATATGTTCCTCCTTTTGGTCTAATGACCCCCAGACTTTGCAAGGGGTAAGTGAGGTTCGCTCACAATAAACTATTATACTAGAAAACAATTTTTTACGCAAGTAAAAACACTGAAATGCGAAAAAACGCCACATGGGCGTTTTCCTGTTCTTATGGTTTAATACGATGCAACATACGTGGGAATGGAATAGCTTCACGGATGTGCTTTGTTCCTGCTGCGAAGGTTACCATACGTTCGATACCGATACCAAATCCTCCGTGTGGAACTGTACCGTATTTACGAAGGTCAAGGTAGAATTCATATTCTGTACGATCCATACCAAGTTCATCAATCTTAGCTACAAGAGCATCGTAGTCTTCCTCACGCATAGAACCACCGATGATTTCTCCATAGCCTTCTGGAGCAAGCAAGTCTGCACAAAGCACGCGCTCTGGATTTCCAGGAACTGGTTTCATGTAAAATGCCTTGATGGCTGCTGGATAGTTCATGACAAAAGTTGGCACACCAAAGTGGTTTGAAATCCACGTTTCGTGTGGTGAACCAAAGTCATCTCCATGCTCAAGATGTTCGTAGTCAGCGTCTTCATCATTTTCATGTTCTTGCAAGAGGTCAATGGCTTGATCGTAAGTGATACGTTTGAATGGCTCTGCAATGTAGCGTTTCAAGAGTTCTGTATCACGTTCTAAGGTTTCCAAGGCTTGAGACGCACGGTCAAGAACACCTTGAAGAAGAGCTTTAACATAAGCTTCTTGCAAGTCAAGTGACTCATCATGTGTCAAGTATGAGTACTCTGCATCCATCATCCAGAACTCAGTCAAGTGACGGCGCGTTTTTGATTTTTCAGCACGGAATACTGGACCAAAGTCAAAGACACGACCAAGAGCCATAGCACCTGCTTCTAGGTAAAGCTGACCTGATTGGCTCAAATAAGCTGGCGTTCCGAAGTAGTCAGTTTCAAAGAGTTCTGTTGAATCTTCTGCCGCATTTCCTGAAAGAATTGGGCTATCAAACTTCATGAAGCCGTTCTTGTCAAAGAATTCATAAGTTGCATAGATAATCGCGTTACGGATTTGCATCACCGCTACTTGCTTACGAGAACGGAGCCACAAGTGACGGTTGTCCATCAAGAAGTCTGTTCCATGTTCTTTTGGTGTGATTGGGTAGTCTTGAGATTCACCGATCACTTCGATATCTGTGATATCAAGCTCATAACCAAACTTAGAACGTTCGTCTTCTTTGACAATACCTGTCACATAAACAGAAGTCTCCTGGCTCAAACGTTTGATGACATCAAACTTCTCAAGTCCCACTTCTTCACCAAATTTTTCTACAAAGTTTGGTTTAAAGGCCACACCTTGGAAGAAGGCTGTTCCATCACGCAATTGCAAGAAGGCGATTTTCCCTTTTCCTGATTTGTTGGCAACCCAAGCGCCAATCGTCACTTCTTGACCAACATAGTCTTTTACATCAATAATCGTTACACGTTTTGTCATTATTTTTCCTTTTCTTTTTCTTTTATTTTTCCATAAATGCTTTCAAGCGTTTAACTGCTTCTTTAAGCGTGTCTAGGTCTGTCGCATAGCTGAGGCGGACATTTTCTGGAGCTCCAAATCCTGCTCCTGTTACCAAGGCTACTTCAGCTTCTTCTAGGATAGCGGTTGTAAATTCTGTCACATCCGTATAGCCTTTCATCTCCATTGCCTTTTTGACATTTGGGAAGAGGTAGAAGGCTCCTTGTGGCTTAACGACTTCAAAACCAGGGACCTCACATAATAGCGGATAAATAGTATTGAGACGTTCCTCAAAAGCCTGACGCATACTTTCTACAGTATCTTGCTCCCCTGATAGAGCCTCAACTGCTGCATACTGGGCTACTGCTGAAGGGTTGGAGGTTGTTTGACCTGCAATCTTGGACATGGCAGCGATAATGTCTGCTTCTCCGACGGCATAGCCAATCCGCCAACCTGTCATAGCATAGGTTTTAGACACACCATTGATGACCACTGTTTGCTTGCGAATCGCTTCCGATAGGCTAGAAATGGGTGTAAACTCATGACCATTATAGACCAAGCGCCCATAGATATCATCTGCTAGGATGAGAATATCCTTTTCTACAGCCCAGTTTCCGATTGCCAAAAGTTCCTCACGGGTATAAATCATACCTGTCGGATTGGATGGTGAATTCAGCACCAAAACCTTGGTCTTGTCTGTTCGAGCTGCTTCTAACTGCTCTACAGTTACCTTAAAATCATTGTCCTCTTTAGCAGGAACAAAAACTGGAATACCCTCTGCCATCTTGACCTGGTCTCCATAGCTGACCCAGTAGGGTGTTGGGATGATAACTTCATCACCTGGATTGACTACAGCCATAAAGAAGGTATAGAGAGAATATTTAGCTCCAGCAGCGACTGTCACTTGATTCGGCGCTATAGAATAGCCGTAAAAGCGCTCAAAATAGGCATTGACCGCCGCTTTGAGCTCTGGCAGACCTGAGGTTACTGTATAAAAAGAAGCACGCCCATCTTGAATCGATGCAATGGCGGCATCTTGAATATTTTTTGGAGTAGTGAAATCTGGCTCACCCAAGGTTAGAGATAGGATATCCCTTCCCTCAGCCTTCAGTGCTTTGGCACGGGCTCCAGCAGCCAAGGTCACACTTTCTTCCATTTCTAAAACACGGTTGGATAGTTTCATAGGCCCTCCTTATTGACCAATGCTCCTGTTTCAAAATCTACTAGATAAATCAGAACCTGACTTAACTTCCCAGATTGGCTTGTCTTGATAGCGACCAAAGGTAATCTTGTCAATCTCGCCAGCTCCTTTTTCCTTAGAAAGAGCTTCAGCTTTTTCTTGTGAAATACCCTGATTTAGCTGATAAACGTAAATCTTATGGTCATCTTGTCCGATCAGGACAGCAAGTGCTTCTTGCTGTTTATTACGACCAAGAACGCTGTAATAGGATTCCAAGCCATTGTATAAATCAACCTGATCAGCCTGCTCTAATCCTGCGTACTGCTGAGCTAATTTTTCTCCTTCACTTTTAGCTATTTGATAGGGTTTCATACTCAGAAACACTAGATACAGAAAGGAAGCACTGATAACCACAAACAAAATCGTCATCCCTAGACCATACTGCCACAGTAGATTATTTTTTGCTTTGTTTTGTCTTTTTTTCACTCGTCTATTTTACCATCTATTGGGCTTTATTACAAGCGAATGCAAGAACAAACCTATATTATTTCTTCCTTCAAACAAAACCGATTTTTCTTGTTTAAAACCGAGCAATAAAAGTAAAGACACAAGCGAAATCACCGTATTAAAAAAACCTGAGTCTGACACTCAAGTTTTTAGAAGTTCTTTTAATCTATGGTATTATTTTATTATCCATTCTTTTAGCCATTTTTCCTAAAAAGACAGGCAGTAGAAGGCTAATCAAGACTAAAAATAATCCTAGATAAAGAAATGTTAGCACAAAGCCTAAATTGTCAATCAACCACCCTGTCAGTGGGAAGAACACAATCATACTTAGGCTAAACATCATAGAGTAAACACTTAGCATGGTTGCCCTTACTTCACTTGGAAGGCGCCCTTGCAAATCATTGTCAAAAATCGGCTGAAAAAGAGCATATAGAGTATTACTAATCAAATAAATCAAAATATAGATTAGAGGTGTTCCAAAGTAGGACAGCAGGTAGGTAATTCCAGTCAGCATGACGAGAATAGGGAAAATCTTCAAGGTGGCATATTTCTTTCCAATCTTACTCGCTAGATAGACTGCGACGATATTCAAGAGACTACCAAGTAGCATAACTGCTGAAATTTGCCAACTACTTAAATCTGGTAACTGATTTTGATAGTAAAAATAAAACATGCACATGAGTGTTCCAACAATCTGAGACAAAATCATCCAGTTGAAAAGCATGGGATTTCGCTGCAACTCTTCCTTAACAGTCCAAATAATCTGTCTCATAGTCACACTATCAGTTTTTTCTAGCTTAACACTGGGTTCTTTCAGAATCCAAATCAGGAAAAGAACTATGATAGAAGTGGCAATCATGATATAGTAGGTCAGATGCAATTGACCATGGACAAAAAATCCTGCCAACACTGTCCCCAAAGACCGAGTTCCTTCGGCTACTCCTGACATAAAACTTGAAATGGATAGATAGCGCTCCTTCAGTCCAGCCTCTACAGTAGAGTCATAGACCATTGCTGCGCTTGTGCCTGAATCAAAATTATAAGACAAGGCACTCATCGCCATAGCTAGCGCATAAATCCAAAAATTTCCCTGCCCAGCCAACATGAGAATAGAAGACACAATCCCTGCTATTCGACTTAAATAAAGGTTGGTCTTATAGGAATAACGATCAGCCAACATTCCAGATGGAATTTCACAGAGAAGACTGGTCGTATGAAAGATACTTTCCAGAAGTCCAATCTGCCAAAGAGACATTCCGTTTTGACTGAGAAAGAGAATCCAAAAACTGGTAATCCCTAGAAATGCAAAAAACTCAACTCCGGCCATCAGGCCAATATTTTTCCGATAATTTCTTATTAACATCTTTTCTCCTTAACAAGTGTATTATTATTTCTTTTGTCCGTCACTTGTTAATCTATGCCTTACATAATCTCCACCCCTTTTTAGAAGCATTCTTCAATGCCATTATTGTTCCTTTAATGATTTATGAAATGATACCGGAAAAACTGTTCTGTAGTTTCTATTGCGCATTTTCTTGTTTATTTTAGCACTTATGTCATCATATTACAAGAGAATATAGGAATACTCATCTAAAGTCAAATTCAAACCACGTCAGCTTCACCTTGCCGTACTCAAGTACTGTCTGCGGCTAGCTTCCTAGTTTGCTCTTTGATTTTCATTGAGTATAAGTAACCAATTCTATTTCTCCCTTCAAACAAAACCGATTTTGAAAGTGATACAATTCTTACTTTTCCAGTTGCTAGTGACTAGAGTTTCAGCAATTTTATAATTTTCAAATAAACTCTGAGCAAATCTCTTGCAAGTTGGTTTGTTTTGTTGTAATATATTTTATAACAACGAGAGAGTTCTCGAAATTTTTAAAAAAAGGAGACACATCATGTCTAAAAAAGTATTATTTATCGTCGGATCACTACGTCAAGGTTCTTTCAACCACCAAATGGCTCTCGAAGCTGAAAAAGTACTTGCTGGTCAAGCAGAAGTTAGCTACCTTGATTATTCAGCTCTTCCTCTCTTCAGCCAAGATTTGGAAGTTCCAACTCATCCAGCTGTAGCCGCTGCTCGTGAAGCAGTTCTTGCTGCGGATGCCATCTGGATTTTCTCTCCAGTCTACAACTTCTCTATCCCTGGAACAGTGAAGAACTTGCTTGACTGGCTATCTCGTGCCCTTGACTTGTCTGATACACGCAGCGCTTCTGCCCTTCAAGACAAATTTGTCACAGTATCATCTGTAGCCAATGCAGGTCACGATCAACTCTTCGCTATCTACAAAGACCTCTTGCCATTTATTCGTACACAAGTCGTTGGTGATTTCACTGCTGCACGTGTTAATGACTCTGCTTGGGCAGACGGAACATTGGTTCTCGAAGGAACAGTCCTAAACTCACTTGAAACAAGCTCAAGACTTGGTTAATGCCATCAAATAAAGATATTTTATGACTCTTTGCCACCCATTTGGGTGGTTTTTTCATACCTAACTCAACAATCCAGTCTACAGCATGAAATTTTGAAAGAGCCTTTAAAATTAGAAAAACGCATCCTATAGGTATTCAAAACCTTAATACGATGCGTTTTATCATGCAGGGATCTACTATATTTCTCCTCAAATTGAGGTTCTATATCATAGTAGCTCTACTTACTTATAGATTCAAGTTTTAATCCTCGATTAATTTATAAAAATCAGAATGCTTTAGAGATAAAGTCTAATCTTCTTTACGTTTTGCAGTCAATAGTGCTGCTGACAAGGCTAAGCTAACACCTGCTAAGAAGATAGCTGTATCAGATTCTCTCTCACCAGTTTCTGGTAAGCTATTTTGATCTTCTTTGACTGCTGAAGCCTTTCTTTCTGTAGTCTGGTTATTAGCTAAGTTCTGTACTGGATGCTCTGCTTTCTCACGAACTGGTGCTTCATGATTTCCTACTGTTTCTGGAACAGCTTTATCCCCTGGAAGTTTGCTATCTTGAGGAGTTCCTGTGTTTACCTCGTCTTTAAAGTCAGGTTTCTCATCGACTGGTGCTACCTGATTACCAACAGTCGATTGTTTCCCTTTGTATTCTGAAATGTCGTTAACTGCTCCTTCAACAAAGTTAGCACCTCCCTTGAATTCAGGGACTTCATTGACCGCTGCTTCTACAAAGTTAGCACCGCCTTTGAATTCCGGAACTTCGTTGACTGCTGCTTCTACAAAGTTAGCACTGCCTTTAAATTCTGGAACTTCGTTGACTGCTGCTTCTACAAAGTTAGCACCGCCTTTGAATTCTGGAACTTCGTTGACTGGCGCATGTTCCTCACCTTTACTATTTGAAATAGATGGTTTTACTCCTACCTCAATAATGCGATCTTGAGCCTTTCTTTGTTCAGTATGAACCAGAGTTCTAGTAGTTCCCGATACTTGAATATAGTCAACTTTTTCTCCATTTTGTCCTTCAGAAACTACACGACGTTGACCTTGAGCAAGTTCAGGATTTTCACGAATAACTTCTTTAAATGGTAGCGGAGTCTTTTCAATTTCTAAGCTTGGAGTTTCTGCTACTAAGTTCTTAACTCCTTCTGTCGGAGTTGTTTGGAAGGCTGTCTTAAAGTGTAAACGATACTCTTTCACAAGATTTCCATCTTTGGAAACAAGACGTACGAGTGTTGGAAGATTGGTATTTCCAGGATTCACAACTGTAACTACTCCATGTCCACTAGTTGTCGCAGTGACTTTTGGTTGGGAACTCATTGCTGTTAGTGTATAATCTGTCACATTTGGATCAAAGTTTTCCAGTACTTTTCCATCGATCGAAATAGTCGCTGATGGTGTCTCCACTTCTGCTCCCTTGCCTGCAGAGTAGGCTGTAAATTCTACAACTGCCAAACCATTAGTAGTAGCCTTACGAGTCATACGGGCACGAATAGCTGTCGTTTGAATCGGATCAAAGTTAAACTCTATTGGTTTACCAGCTACGATTTCTCCAGATGCCTTGTAAGGAATTTCTTGCCAGTTTTCTGCCTTGTTAAATGGATGGTCGGCATTTTCCTCGTAACGAGAAATCGTACTTGGTTCTGTAAAGGCAGGACCAATATATCTTTCTAGAACCATTTTCTCTGGAGCATCTGTTCCACTATCTTTAAAGAACTGAATAGCTACTTTTCCAATGGATTGAGAGGCAATTTTTCCATCCTTCTTAAAGACTAGTCCGACAGAAGTTTCTTGATTTTTCGGAGTACGAGACCAGTTTGTCCAACGTCCGTCTTCATTGTATTTTCCATCATTGATATAGAAAATTCTATCATGTGAAGCTGCTTGTGTATCGTTCGTTGTCGAAGCAAAGGCTTTAGAATCCGTTTCATTGTTGCTTGGATTTTCTGACAGAGCTTGGTTACCTTTAGAAACAACTGTTACCTGCATTTTGGTACTTAGATTTGTACCAATGACATGACCAGTTACCTCAAAACTTCCCTCATGTTCCGTTGCATGTTCAGGGACTGCATCCCATTGGACAGCAAGGTTAGATTTAACCCAACCAGCTTGTGAAGGATAGTAAACTGTCACTTCAGCAGGCCATTGAAGTTGATCACCTACATTCAAAGTCTTAGCACTATTTTCTGCAGCTACTGGTTGTGTTGACTCTTTTTCATCATCACGGAAGATGCGATATTCTTTCAGAACAGTTCCATCCTCAGCTTTTAAGATAAGACGTGTCGCACCTTTTTCACTTGTTGCAGGCACAACTGTTACCAGACCATTATTGCTAGCTGTTGCAGTGATTTCCTTGCTAGATTGAGGAATATAATAGTCTGTCTTAGATGGATTGAAATGTTCAAGCTTCTTGCCATCTACTTGGATAGAAATTTCTGAGCTTGTAGAGCTCATTACCTTATTTCCAAGGACAGTTATCTCTGTCAAACCAACACCAGCAGTTCCATCGGCTTTCTTCATGCGCATACGAACAGCATAGGTTTCTACCTTATCAAATGTAAAGTGGTTGGTTTTACCTGCAGATAATTGTCCTGGAGCTTTGAGGGTGTTCCACCTCTTTCCAGTTAGCTGTATTATTGAATGGATGATTGCTATCACGTTGGGCATTATTGACATCATTTGGAAGATCTGGGACTTCTTGACCGACATAGTATTCGATAACGTATTCTTTTGGAAGTCCGATTGCACCGTCAGTATAGAAATCAACTGATAGATTGTCTACAAAGCGTTTTGTCAAGTCTCCTGAATTACCAAACAAGATAGAAGCCCAGTCATTATCAGTATTTGTTCTCCAAGTAGTCCATCTATTTTTAGCATCTGTCGACGTTCTTGACACAGTCAGGTCGTTCAAGGAATTAGCTGAGTCATCTCCTCCTGTATTGGATACAATGGCAGCTGGCAATTGGGAACCTGTCCATTGTTTAGAGATATTATTTCCAGCAACCACTTGACTAGAAACACGGACATGAGCCTTGGTGGTCAGATTGCTACCAGCTAAATGACCATTGATTTCATACACCCCTTCAGTTTGACTAAAGTTAGCTGGAACCTTATCCCAAACCACATCTTTGTAGATAGTGGTTCCATTAGAATGGTAAGCACGTACACTGGCTGGCAATTGAACTGTCTCACCCTTAGGAAGAGTAAGGCTGATTTCCTCTGCAACTTGTAAGCCTTCAACCGTCACCGTTGCTTGAGCTTCAATATCTGTTCCTTCTACATGTCCTTTAAGGGTAAGCTATGATAGCGTCCCAATTCTTTTTCATCTACCTTGTCCCAAGTCACAGCTACCTTACGAGGCAAGCCTTTATCAAATTCTGCTCCAACTTGACTAGGCAAATTCGGTTGCTGATTGATATCTGTAGAGATAGAAACTGGATGAAGCTTGACAATTTTCTTCTCTACTTTATTTTCTCTAATCACCAATTCAGTTGTGACAGATTGTGTTTTTTCTGTTTGATTGTCAATACGAGGAGTTAGAGTAACACTACCCTTAGTATAAAGTAACAAGTTCTGTCCATTTACCTCAAGATGACCACCATCAGCTGACTTGACTTCCAAGTGGACATCGGACGCTGCAAATTCCGTCTGTGAACCATCCTCATAATGCCCAATCACATGATAAGGGAGAACTTGATCTTCTGTTGCCTTCTCTTTCCCTTCAACTCTTACTTCCAAACGAGTCAAAGCAGGTGCTTCCTTCACGAATTGAATCAAATAAGTTTGAACTAAATCACCCTTCTGGTCACTCAAGAAGACGGAAGCCTGATACCCATTATCAGCAGAAGCTTGTTGAACCGTTACCTGATAGCCCGTAGTCTGTGCTCCAACACTTGGAATTTTAGCAGTGTAAGGAAGGGATACTCGGTAATAAGTCTTTCCAGGCTCAAAGTTTTCAAGAGTCTTATCTCCAACTGTGAGACCTGTAACAGTACTTTCTGTTTCCTTGTCGCTTGCGATAAAGGTTGCAGTTACTTCACGATCGTCATCTGCCAATTTACCAGTTGCTTCAGTTCGTCCACCTTCTTTAGTCAAGGCGGCAGGATCTTTCAAAGTCCAAGAAACAACATCGGTATCAATTAAGCTACCATCTGACAAAACAGCCGTAACCGTTTATCCAAATCAGCTGCCGTTGTACCAACTGGAACTGTTGCCACCTTAGGCAACCACTTATCAAGTGCAACTACCTTGACAAGGGCTTCAGCCTTAGCTTCAAGACCTTCGACATTACCGGATACTTTTTTCTCACCTGCGCTTGTAAGCAAGTCAGATGGCACTTTCCAAGTCACAGCTTTTTCTTCAACACTGCCGTCGCTATAAATAGCTGTTACTGTTTGTGGTAGTTCAGGATTGGTACTCACATCAGTTGTTGCCTTCACAGGAGCATAGGCTATAAAGTGACGGTTTTCTTTCTTACCAGACACGGTTGCAACTGTTGCACTATCAGATGTTAAACCAGCAGAATCTGCATAAAGAGTAAATTTACCTTCTTTTTCTGTTGATTTTACAATGACAACCCCTTTACCATTGAAGGCTTTTCTTTGCCATGTTCCATCTGCTTGAGCTTTGTAGCGCTCACGACTAGCTTGTTCTCCATTATCCACACCAACAATCTGTCCCTGACCATGAAGATTGAAATGAACAAGATTGTTAGCTGTCGGAACAACATTCCCTTCGCCATCAACAATTTCGTAATGGATGTAAGATAAATCTTTACCATCTGCTGTGATAACATGCTCTTCTTTAGTCAGACGAACTCTTGCTGGCTCCCCAGCAGTTGTCACACTATCACGCGCAATTTCGTTGCCATTTTCATCTCGAGCAATCGCAGTCAGTGTGCCTGGTTGGTATTTTACAAGCCACTCAAGATACAATTCACTTGGTTTAGCTCCCTCATGATATGGACGCCCATCTTCTGTTCTTTTCTTAGTAAATTCCTTTTTACCAAGCGACTGACCGTTTAAGAATAATTCGACACTTGCAGCATTTGAGAAGGTACGAACCGGAACCTTTCCATCGACCAGCATCTTACGCTCCTTAAGAGTCTCTTCAGTCCAGTTCCAATGTGGTAAATGCGAACAGTTGGCTTTTCTTTAGCACTATACCACTCACTACGGTAAAGGTAAAAATCATTCTTCGGTAAACCAGCCGTATCGATGATACCAAAGTAAGAACTTTTTACAGGTGTATTATCTTGGTTATGCCATGGAGTTGGTTCACCGATATAGTCAATTCCTGTCCAGATAAATTGTCCAGCATAGCCAACATGATCACGGTCAAAAGTCCATGACTCGGTAGCTGTTCTTCCCCATCCAACACGGTCATTACCATAGTCAGATTGTTCATAGTGACGATTTGGACGGTTATCGTGTCCAAGGATTTGAGCAGGATTGTAATAAGAATCACGCGTTCTAGTAGCTGAAGAAGTTTCAGAACCATAGATGAGCCAGTCTGGATGAGCTCTACGAACAGCTTCATAATTGCGCTCTCCATAGTTCATACCCACAGCATCCATGATTTCTGCAACTTTTAAGAAATCACCTGTCGCTGCACGACTAAATTTATTCTCACCCATAGTAACATAACGCTCGGTATCAATCGCTTTAATGACAGCCTTCAAACGTTTAGCAGTTTCAATAGAACGAGGACTACCATTTGCTTCCTCTACCTCATTTCCAAGAGACCACATCACAATAGACGGATTGTTCTTATCACGCTCTACCATTGTTCTGAGATCAAAATCAGACCATTTCTCTCCCTTCTTAGCCTCTGGATGAGTTGCATCTTGATCAAAGAAGCGTCCATAATCGTAAGTCTTCTTGCCACCATACCAAGTATCAAAAGCCTCCTCTTGAACCAAAAGTCCTAGACTCGCCGCAGCATCTAGCAATTGAGGGCTCGCTGGGTTGTGGGTTGTACGAATGGAGTTCACTCCCATATCTTTCAGAAGTTTTAATTTACGATAAGTAGCCTTATAGTTCTCTTCTGCACCCAAAGCTCCGTTATCATGGTGAATACTTACCCCATGGAATTTCATTCTCTCACCATTGAGAGAAAATCCTTCCTTAGCTGTCCAGTTGAAATAACGGTAACCAAATGTATCTTCTGTTACATCAACTAACTGGCCTTCTTTATAGACTTTTGTTTTAAGAACATAAAGTTGAGGATGGTAACTTTTCGTTGTCCAAAGAGTTGGCTGGTTGACCAAGATATTCTGATTAAAATGTGCTGTTTCATTTTCTGCCAAACTCTTAGTTGCAGAACGAACTATTTCTGAAACAGGCTTACCCTCCTTGGTGAAAATTTGTTGCTCTACAAAGACATTAGCAGCCTTTTTATCTGTATTTTTAATCTTACTTTGAACTTGTGTTTCAACATTGCTATCTTTTTGTTCAGCTAATTTTGGTGTTGTAATGTGGTTCCCATTTTCCGCAACATGGACTTTATCACGATAACTAAGGGTTACATCACGATAAATCCCACTTCCAGAATACCAACGACTACTTGGTTGCTTATTGGTCACTTGAACGGTAATGGAATTTTCACTGCCATCCTTGTTCAAAAATTCTGTAATATCATAAGAAAAATGATTATAACCACTTGGATAATGGCCTACAAATTTACCATTTACATAAACCTTAGAATCCATGTAAACACCATCAAAATTGATACGAACATCTTTGTTCTTGTCTTTTTCATCTAATGTGAAAGTCTTGCGATACCAAGCTGTTCCACCATTTAACTGTCCACCTTCGTTACGAGCAGGAGACTTGTGGTCGAAATCAAAATAAATACTCCAATCGTGTGGAAGATTCAATTTAGACCAATCATGAACATCCACATCTTTTTTTGAAAAATCACCTTGAGCATTTAGTTTAAAGTACCAATCTTTATTGAAGTCTTGTTTTCTATCTAATAATAGCTGCTTCTCTTTTTCAACATCCGCTTCACTTAAGTCTTTAGAAAGCGCTTGCGTTTTTTCAGACGAAGGTTTGAGATCTGCAGTCGGTTTTACCTGATCCTTTTCTGAAGTTTTTTTAGTATCCTCTTTTACATCTGTTTCAACTGCTGCTGTAGAATTCGGACCATCTTCCTCAGTCTTTGGATTTATCTCTTCAGCTTTTTGCTTCTCTTCAGCTTCGTTTTCTTCTCCTACCTTATTTGGAGTTTCAACTTTAGGACTAACCAATTCATGGTTACCTTCATTAACAGGTTTAGCAGACTCTGTATCCTTACTTTCATTGTTTTCTGTTGTCTCAACTTTTGGTTTTACGAACTCACGTCCACCATTCTCATCAGCCTTTGCGATAGCAGCTGCCACATCATCAGGAAGCTTATCTAAAGGTTGGACTTGATGAATCGTTGTTCCTTCTGTTTGAGTATTGGATGAAGCCGCCTCCTCAGCTTGTACAGCTGAAATACCAAATATACTAGCCCCAATCATTACAGATGCCGCACCTATAGCAAATTTACGAATGCTATAATGGCAACGTTTATCGAAAAGTCTTTTGTTCATTAAAATCCTCTTTTCTTTCCCTCGATACTAAGTAAGCGTTTACTTTTTTAGAAAAATAACCTCCTTCTGGATACACAACTAAGCATCAAGTTTGTTTTTTTGTATATATTGAATATATCAAAATGAGCAAGAAATTGCAATCTTTTTTGTAATTTTAATATAACAAAAAAGAGGGAGTAAGTATCCTATAACGAGAACCTTAACAAGGGTAAAGAATCTAGTCCTAATACTCTTCTAAAATCTCTTCAAACCGCATCAGCTTCCATCTGCAACCTCAAAACAGTGTTTTGCGCAACCTGCGACTAGCTTCCTAGTTTACTCTTTGATTTTCATTGGGTATAAACTATCAACTATTCAAAAACCACACAGTGCTTCTTTCAGCTTGATGATGCTCAAAACTGAAATCACTGTGTGGTTTTATTGGGACATTAATGTTTATCTAGGATTATTGAATAACTCTTTTTCGAATTCTTAATCCTTTTTCCCTTTTTTGACAAAAGCGGCAGAGAAAACCAATCCAAGACTACCTAACAAGGCTAAAGCAGCTGATTCTTTTCCACCTGTTGCTGGAAGTTGATCTTTAACTTTAGAAATCGATGATTGCGGTTGTTCTTGTTTTTGGGCTTGATCCGTTTTCACTGATGCACTTGCAAATTCATCGGACTTTTCAACAGTAGTTTCAACATTACTATTGCCACTACTCATCTTATCTCCATAGACTTTATCAACCGAATCTTTCAAGTTTTCCTCTGTTGGAGTGGCTTGAGGGCTTGCTGTTTCTTTATATTCTGGGACCTCATGGACAGCTGCTTCAGTGCCATTTACGCCATCGGTAAATTCTGGGACTTCTACTACTGGTGATGGTAGCTTGCTTGGGTCTCCCATAGCTCCAGTATACTCTGGAACTTCATGGGTAGCTGCCTCAACTGCGTTTACTCCGCCTTTGAATTCTGGGACTTCTACTACTGAAGCTGGTTCATCACCCTTACTTGTAGTTGGAGCTGGTTTGGCTGGTTCTTCTGGAAATTCTTGGTGGAATGTCGTCATTTCGTAGAACTCTGGTTTGCCACCTTCCCAAACAAGTTTCACATCCAATAATGGAGATTTATCTCGGACAGCAAATGTTTGGAAGCTTGAGGTAATCTCACCTATTTCTGACCAAGAATTTCTTTTATCTGATTTAAGAGTTCGAGCCAATACTCGGACCTTCACTCCTTTCGGAAGACTTGAAACAAGTCGGATATGGTTGACATCTGTCGGTTCTGACAAGTGGTAAACAAGCTCACCTTGCTCTTTCTCAGCCTTGTAGCTGGTCAAGACTTTACCATCTACGAGGTTGGTGTAGAGGTTACCTTGGCTTTCACCGCTGTTTCCTTCTACAGTTGGATCATTAATTGGCTTCACAAATTCACCATCATTGATTACCAACTCAGTGAAGCCTACAAAACGAGCATTATAGTCTGCTGTATATAGAACACGGAGATAGTTGGCTTTAACTGGGCTTGAAAGTTCACCCTCAATATAGCGGTTTCCTGGCATCTTAGAATCATGTGTCCAACCATCTGTCAAGGAATCATCACGTGTTTCATTGGCAACACCATCACCAACTGTCACAAGATCTGTCCAAGTCTTACCATCTTGACTGACTTGAATCTTACCATCACGAAGATAATTTTGAGTACCGTCTTGAATGTAAGCTCTAATTTTCTTGATTGCACGTTCACTACCAAGCTTCAAGGTGATGTGACCATCTTTACGAGCATAGTCTGAAAACTCTACAAAGTTATTGTAAACTCCATCGAACAATTGATCCAAGTTCTTAATCTTACGGACATCATTTCTACCGTATGTTGGGTGAATTCCCATTGATGTAGAATCAAGTGTTGTTGGTTGAACTTCTTTTGTCTGAACAAGTAGAGAGGTTGCTGTTACTGCTTGTTCTTGATCAGTCTTGTTGACCAAACGAACATAACGTACCAAGGACTTATCTGTCACTTGATCAGCTGGATACCATTCTTGAGCATTTGGAGAGTATTCCAAATTGAGGGATGGATTTTCTGTACCAACTGCTTGAATGCTTTCAGCTTGGTGAAGACGATCAAGTTTCATACCCAAGTAACTCTTAGCTGGAAGTTTTGTTCCGCTCGGAATTTGCATATTATAACGGCCTAGGCTATCATCAACTGGAGTTGCCTTCAAGTTTTCAACGTTTGTATCAGTCAATTGGCTATTGCCTGTACGTGTTTCAACTGAGAAATCAGCGATACGCCACCATAAGTTGATGTTCTTAGTATTGCGAATACGAACATATCGAGCTGAAATTGGAGTTTCAATTTCTTTAGTTTGTTCACCAGTCAAGCGATCCAATTCTTGCCATGAGTTACCATCTGCAGAATATTCAAGAACACCTTCTGCCAATTTATCTCCTGAACCTTGGTGGAGACGAACCTTAGTCACAGGTTTGACTTCACCTAAGTCTAGTTGTACCCAACTATTTACTGGAGTTGTATCCGTTCGATCAGCATTCGCAAGCATGGCTTCTGTATTGTCACGACCGTCTGTAATCTGACCAACTGTCGTATTGTACTTGTACATCAGATTTGGACTAATCGTCACAGTAGCTGCCTGTTAGCACGAGTAACTTCCACAGGGCGGTTAACAGCAATTTCTCTTACAGCAAACCAAGTATTATCACGATCTGAAGTCGCAATCATTCGAACAGCCTTAGCACGAATATTGAGTTTTTCATATTTAAGCAGTGGTTCATTACCAGTATAGCTTGGTTCTGAAAGTGTTACCCACTCATCATTTTCATTGAGATACTCAACCTTAGCATTGTTAAAGGTATCACGAGGATTTGCTTGAGTTCCCATTGCAAATGTCAAGTTTTGAACTGGAGCAGCCTTGTTAAATTTCAAGCCAATGTAATCACCACTCTTGATACTGTTTGGCGATTTGATCAATGCATGAGTTCCCAAATCTCCATCAGTCACTTCAGCAAGTCCGCCTTCTACACCTGTACGGTTCGTGATAAAGGTACTAATCACTTGGTCAGGATGCAAGGCTTTTTGAACTTCTGTTGCCAAGATTTCACGCAGTCCAAGCAAGAATGGACGGATATGTTGAACACCTAACTCAGCTTTTTCGTCATGGTCTACATAATGGAAAGTATGAGTTTGAGACTGTTCATATAGTTTCAATCCCTTATAGTAGCTATCCCAAAGTTTTGCAGAGTCATTTGTAGCAATAGCTTCTGTACCATCAAGGAGAGCACTCAAGGCATCCATTTGGTCAATGGTATTGTCCAACCAATAATGGATTTGAGCACGCATCTTTTCATCGCCAGATGCTTTATAAAGTTGAGCTGCAGCTTTAGTTTAGCAAATTCCGCACGCAATCCTTCACGCTCTGCGCTGACATCTTGACCTGCTTTCAACTTAGACATAAATGTCGCCAATTTCGGAGCAAGTTCAACAGACTCTTCCAATTTCACAACACGACCATCCATATTTTGGTTGATCATGTGTTTACCAAGTTCACGGAAGGCAATAGATGCTTCACTATCAGTAAACTTACCATTTTCAACAAAGTTAAAGGCGATATCGTTGACTTTCTTAGCTTCTTCTTCAGACTTCCATTGTTTCCATGCATATTGAGCTGCAGAGAAGAGGGCAATCTTAGATGGCTCGGATTGTTGCATTGGGTTCAACATGATACCTGAAAGAAGGCTAGGATCTACATTCGGATGAAGGAATTTCTCACCACCACCCAAGATCAAGTGTTGTTTAGAGTTATCTGTAACAGGCCAATTGACCCATAGAGAAACTGGACGGTAGGTCTTACCACCTGCAGTCAGGTTGTTCTTAAGATTTGAAAGGAAGCTTTCTGATACTTCACCCCAAATCTTACCACCAGTAAGGGTCATAGAGGTTGAAGTTGGAAGATTTTCATTGAGTGCTTTCAACTCATCTTCACGTCCATTACCCCAATACTGACCTGGGACAAAAATCATTTCCTTACGAAGGCCGACATAAGTTGCTTGTTTTTTAGTCAACCAGTCTGTCATGTCCTTCATCAAGCGGTTGTAGCTATTGTAGCCACCAACTGGACTTGGAGCATCATCGGCCAAAATACCGAACTCACGAACACCGACATCCATCAATTGAGTGAATTTAGCCTTAATGGTTTCCAAATCTTTTTGATAGTCAGCATCATTGCCAAAACGAATACGGTTGTTCATGAATGGATGGATGGTCCATACATAACGAGTCTTGTTCTGGTTTCCGACACGAGCCAATTCACGGATTTCAGCTAATTTCTCTTCTGGATAAAGTTCACGCCATTTCTTGTTGTGGTATGGATCATCTTTTGGTGCAAAGAAGTATTGAGTCAACTTCAAGTCACCACCATAACGCATCAATTCTGCACGGTCAGCATTACTCCAAGGATTTCCATAGTAACCTTCGATAAAGCCACGGTTCTTAATTTCAGCGTAGTCTTCAACTGTTACATTACGTAAGACTGGTGCCGCGCTCTCATTAAGCATGTGTTTGAGAGTCGTTAAACCGTAGAAGACAGCATCTGTATCTTTACCGACGATAGAGATTGTATTGTTCTTGATTGACAAGGCATAAGCATCAATTTTATCAAAGAGTCCTTGAGAAATTCCAGATACTTCTTTTTCAGCCTGTGAATTTTGACCATGAACACCAAGGTAGATGTTAGTAGCACCTGCCACTGCTGTTTGACTGCTTGTGTATGAGATTTGATGATCTTGTAAAACGCTCTTCAAGCGGTTACGAGTATAGATATCTAATTGATCTCCCATGACAAGATTGACTTGTTTATGGAGTTTCGTAACACCTTCATCGTAAGTTACTTTGTGGTGTTGGGAATACCTTGTATTCTTTCTTAAGGTAGTCTTGACTTTGGGCTGCAGCAGCAACTGCCTCATCACTTGTTGGCTTGCTAGCTACAAATTTATCAGCAAGTTCAGTTGTCCCGTCACCCATCTCCTCAACTTTAGGTGCTTTTGGAGTAGCTGGCTCTTCTGCCTTGTTAGTAGAAACTGGTTTCAGAAGTTGAATTTCTGCGGCACTACCAAATCCTGCAACACCTGCTAGGACTTTTAATTCTACCTTATCTGTTTCAACTGCATCAAAGTTCACTGTTTTCTCTTTGGCATTGTTTTCCCAAGTTCCTGAAGCAACTTTAACCATTTGACCATCTTTTTGAGCATAGATTTCATAAGATGTCACGACACCATTACCACCACCTGGACGTGGAAGATAAGTCAAACCATTTACTTTTTCACTTGCTTTCAAGTTCATAGCAACTGTGAATGGTGCTTGATGTCCAGACCATTTTGAATGCCAGAAGGTGTTTGGATCATTGTCAAAGGCTTTTTCTACCGGACCTTCTGCATTGGTACCTGGTAATTCTTGACTAGTTGCAGAAACTGTAAAATGATCATTTGGAATCAAACGTGGATTGACAAATGGTTCATTTGACAACTCAGCACTATGTAAGATTCCTTTGAAACCACCGATCGTTTCAAGCGGCAAAACTAAGCTGTTATGAGCAAAACGAGGATTCGCTGGATTTGCAATCCGTTCAACCTTTTCACCATCTACATACACTTCTGTTGATTGTGGTTTGGTTACAACAGAGATTTGATAACGTTTGTTCTTTTCAAGTTTCTTATTGAATTGGATATGGAATTGTTCAAAAGTATAGGCAAGATAGCCATCCTTATCCGCAAGATAGAGTTGGTTGTTTCCACTTGTTGAGAATGTTTGTTCTCCGTCACCAGTTACAGTAACATCCACTTTCAAGACATGACTTGGTCCCGCATCACCAACTAGACCTTCGATAGTACTGTCTTTGTCGAAATTCAATCCTGCTTCAGTCTTCTTCACTTTCTTAGCAAGATAATCTTTGACAGTCTCAGGATTAATCTTGAACAAGTCTTCTTCAGCTACGGTCTTATCTGGATTAGATTGAGGTGCATAAACACTTGCTGGTTGAACACGGTCTGCATAGGTCTTGGCTGCACGATCTGAACCCCAAGTGCGTTCTGCAGTAGACTGCATACTCTTGAAGAAACGTTTAAAGATATCGTAAGAAGTAAGTCCAGTTTCATGGAGGTCAATATTATCATTCCAAACCGCATGACCACCACCTAGGATATTAGGATTAGATGCTTCTAAACGTGGTCCACCACCTGTTGAGAAGTCATTTGGTGTCCAACGATTGTATTGAATTTCATAATTGGCATAATCACCATAAGCAGTTTGGCTATTACTACCACTTGGGACACTATAGGTTGGAACATCTGTGATATTGATAATCTTAGCACCTTGGGCAATTGCAGCTGCTGGACGTTGCCATCCAAGGCTCCAGATATCCACTTCTACATCTTTCCAATCAACTGGCGTTTTTCCTTGTTTGGCGCTGAGTGATCCCCAAATACGTGGTGTATAACCTTTTCCTTTGATATACTTGATGAGGTCATTGACATAGCGACGATAGCTTTCTGGACTTCCATAATACTCATCTGTACCGATATGAACGGTAGAAACTCCATGAAGGGGTGCATCTGGACCATCAAGAAGTTTATCATAGACTGACTTAACAAAAGCAAGTGTTTCTTCGTACTTATTATCCAAGTCCAACATAGCTACACGTTCTACATTATGTTTTCTCGCACTAAGCTGACCCTTGTACATCAAGTCTGGACGAACTTTAACGAATGAAAGGGCGTGACCTGGTGTGTCAATTTCAGGAACAAGGTTGATATGCAAAGCTTTTGCTAATTTGATGATTTCTTGCATTTCTTCCTTGGTATAGTGCTCATCTGATGTTAATTTTTTTGTCCATCCTTACCAACAATATCTGTCTCCACACGGAAGCCTGTCTTGGCATGTTCTAGAACATACTTGAGTTCTTCTTCTGGACTTAAATTCTTACCTGCCAAGTGCTCTTTTAGGAAGATATAGTTATCATTTAGGTGCAATTGCAAGTCATTCATCTTGTAGTAAGCCATGTTGAGCATGATATCCACAAGCGTATCATAAGGGATAAACTTACGACCTGTATCTAGCATAAAACCACGGTGGCTGAAGCTTGGGAAGTCACGGATTTCACCGTTCTGTAGGTCTTTTTCTCCCATTTGAAGAAGAGTACGTGTAGCATAAAAGGCTCCTGCATTTGTTGCAGCTTCTACTGTAATAACTCCATCTTTAATGCTGATACCATAGCCTTCTTTGCCATAGCCCTTATCTTCAACCTTTTTAAACTCAATGCGGTTTTGTGCTGCTTGACCACCTGTGGCGATTTCTAAGCCACGACTTTCAAGGTCAGTCTGATAGAATTTCGCTTCTTGGCCAAATCCAGAATCTCCGACTGAAATAACAGTAGATGCTGTAATAGAAGTTTTTCCTTCAGTTCCATACCATTGTTGAACTGCTGGAGCAACTGCTGGTTTGGTTCCAACACCTTCGTCTGCATGCAAGCCTTTAATAAGAACTTCAAATTCTTTTGTAAGGGTATGGCTATCTTTGACTTGTTGGACCATGACCTTAACAGTTTGATCTGTTAGAGGTTTGTAGATTTTGTTATTGAGATCAACAACACCCTGTTTGTTGCTTCCAATCAAACTTACTTGTCCTGGTAATTTAGGCAAGACAAGTGATTTTCCATCTTCAGCAACTGTTAGTTCTGTAACTTGACGAATATCTGTAGGTTTGCTTGCATCCGGAATGTTTGAATAGGCACGAATTTCTTGAATACCAACATTTTTCCAGTTCATAGTACCAGCTTGATAATCTGTGATTTCAAGTTTGAGGTATTTGGCTTGAATAGCCTCTTTCAAATCAACTTTTTCATCAAGAAGTGGAGTGCCTGTTCTTTGATAAGCTAACTTCCATTCTTTAACTCCCGAACCATTCACATCATCCTGGCCAGCGTAATAAAGATTCCATGACTTGATATTTGGATCATTTTTTTCACCACGAACACGGCGATCCCAATCAATCTCCACATGCTTAATCACTGTTGTCTTTTCAAGTGTAAATTCGATGGTTGGTTTTTCAACATTTTGGTCAGTAGCCCAGCGAGTATCAGGTTTTCCGTCAATTGCCTTTTCTGCTGTGTACTGTGTGTTGGCTTCATGATTTGACGCTGTCGCAGTAGCTTTTTCTAAATGATTGACATCTGGAGTTTCGACCAAATCTTTGGCCACTGGCTTTTCAGCAGGTTTAGCTGCTGGAGCTACTTCTTCTTTGGGAGTTTCTGCTGGTTTTGGAGTTGTTTCTTCCTTAGGAGCAGGAGTTTCAGTTGGTTTTGGAGTAGTTGTTTCAGCTGCAGTTGCTTCAGTTTCTGACGCTGCAGGTTGATCATCTACAGTTCCAGCACTCGCTTCTGCTTTTTCAATAGCTGCTGCTATATCTGCTGGCAGTTTATCCAGAGGCTTAGCCTGTGTTATTGTTCCTTCTGTCTCAGCAGGTCCTTCTGTTTCAGCAGCTTGAACCATACCAGCTCCAAAGATACTGGCACCAATCATAACAGAAGCTGCACCAATCGTAAATTTACGAATACTATAATGACACCGTTTCTCAAAAAAATGTTTTCCCATTTTTTCCTATTTCCTTTCATATAATCACAATCGTAAACGTTCTCATTTCCTTTAGAAAAAGAGAGGACCTAGAGGTCCTCTCTGGGTATTCTTTTTTCTCCACTAGAACAAGCAGAGAGTTTGAGCTCCCTTTTAATGAAAACTCTTGTATATTCTAATCTTCTTTTCTCTTTGCAAGAAATAGAGCAGACATTGCTAGACTGAGGCTGGCAAGGAAGAAGAGCTTATCTGACTGGCTAGTACCAGTTTCTGGAAGTTTAGCCTTCATTTCTTCTTTTGCTTCTTCTATCTTCATTCCTGGTTTAGACCTATCAACTGATTGATGTTCAACTGCTTGTTCTGCTGAACTCTGTTGCTTCTGATTGAATTGATCTGTTGATGGAATTTGTGTCTTACCTCCTACTCCTCATTGGATGGAGTCTGTGTCTTATCTCCTACTTCCCCAGTAGATGGAGTCTGTGCATTTCCTCCAGGCTCATCAGCTAATGGGCTCTGTTGTTTAGAAACTGGTTTATAAACTACTGCATAATGTCCTAGTTGACTAGTTGTGAATTCAATTGTTCCTTGACCATTTGTAAAGTTTACTGACTCACCTGATGCTGTATAGTATACCCCAGCCACTTCACCAGAAACCGGTACTCTAACAAGGACTGCGCCTTTCGGCTGAACCTTATGATTATCCTTATCTACCAAATGAAGAGCATAAGCATCAAACTCCATACCTTGTAGGCTTTGGTCTGTTACTTTGAACTTGAAGGTGCATGTCTGGTGTCAAATCTCTTGCTAGTCCTGCAACTACAACTCCTGTGGATTTATCTGATAAGACACGAACCTCTTCAGTTGGCTTGTCTACCGTAGGTGCTGCTTGGTCACCTGCTGTTCCCATTGCACCTGTATATTCTGGAACTTCATGGACAGCTGATTCTGCTGCATTCACACTTCCAGTGAACTCTGGAGCCTCTTTTACAGCTACTTCATCGCCTGCTGTTCCTATTACTCCTGTATACTCTGGAGCTTCATTGATAGCTGATTCGCCACCGTTTACACCACCTGTGAATTCCGGAACTTCAATGACCGGTGCTACTTGGTCACCCTTACTTGATGTTGGAGTTTCAGGTTTTGGTTCTGGAGTTGGAGTAGGTGTTTCATCCTTCAATTGATCAAGATAATCTGCAAAGTATTTAATCATTCTATTTGTTAAGAGATGGTTATCTGTTGCAAATTTCATGCTGGCAACAACACTTGCTACTTCCTCTTGATTGCTCTTATCAGCCAATTTTTGAGCTTTAGCTAAGGCAGCTTCATAGGCTGTAGTATCAAGACCTGCTTCAGTCACTTGTGGACGAGTGAAGATCAATTCTGCAGCTGATTGATATTGATTACCACCATCTCCGTAAGTTCGTGTTCCTGTTAGAACAATCTTCTTAGCTTTGATCGTCTTGCCAAAGTTGATATCTTTAGGTTTGTTATTATCAGCCCAATTTGTTGCATTGAAAGTATGTTCCTTACCTGTTTCATCAGTTACGACAAGAGTCACATCTCTCAGATTACCGTTTGAACCGGAACCACGTGGAACATAATGGAAACCAGTAATTTCAGTCGGTTCTTTCAAGACCATTGTAGCTGGCTTGCCAACATCTCCTCCGCCCCATGATGTATGCCATAAACTAGATAAGTTTCCATCAAAGGCATTTGCAAGACCTTCACCAGCCTGAGCAGGAGCACTTAAGGTTGCAAAATCATCTTTCACAAGAGCTGTTTTCTTCATCACTAAAGCATCTTTAAGAGCATTGACCTTAGCAATCTCTGCTTTAGCTTCTTCTACACTAATATCATCGTCTGCTTGACTAAGGTTAAAGACAGCCTCTTTCAAAGCATCCATTGTTTCTTTGGTGTAGTTGGTCATAGCAACAGTTGGAAGATAGTTCTTGACAGCATTTTCTGCCATCATCTTACCTGTCAAAACAATTTCTTCAATTTGAAGTCTGTCCATGATGAAGTCATTGTAGCCACGGAAGTTCGCATTACCACCAGAGTCTCCGCGAGTGTTACTTGCATGGCCTGTAGAGTAGATACCTACCCATGTATCACCAGTTTCAGCCCCTGTCACAAGGAAGGTTGCTCGTTTCGCTTTCTTAGAATCTGTCCAAGTATTTGGCAATTCATGCACTTCCATATTGCTCGTTTGACCAGATTGGAATTCTCCCTTACCGACTACAAAGGCATAAGTGTTGTCAGAACCAGCTTCATAGTCAAATGTAATACGGTAGGTCTTGCCTGCTTCAAAGCGAAAGTTTTGTGGAATTGTTTGGTAAACCAAGTTTCGACGACTTACGAGACCATTTGTCTTGAGTGACCAATTTCCTTCGATAACGTCATCAACTTTCTTGCCATTCCAATCACGTTGTGTGTATGGACCATGTTTCAGACAAGTGAGTACGATTGTCTTCAACACCTTCAATTCCACCAATAACAAATGGGAAGATACCTTGTCCGACATTTTCAAAGTCTTGTTTGAAGACACCTGTTGCAGTATCGTGACCGTCACCATACATGTTTGATTCATTTTCAAAGGTACGAATTTCATCGAAGTAAGTTGCTTCATTGCCTGCTTCACGACTCAAGGTCAAGGTTACATTTGATACATCTGAACCTGTTGTGAAGAATGCATACATGTTTTGGAAGTAACTTGTGTTATCAACTGTTGCATTGCTTCGACGAGTATTGTGAGCATAGGCTTTTACATAGTTAAGTGCTAGTGACTTGTTGGTGTAGTTGGTTACTTCTTTTTCACCAGTATTAACAGTAATACTTGCTTTAGCATTACTACGGTTGTCTACACCGACATAGACTGCGTATTTAGTATTTGGCTTCAAGCCAGTCAATTTTTGAGTGAGACTAACTTTTTCTTTATTACCTTGGATGCGGAGCATTTGGTTTGCACCTTGAGACTTCACGATTTCAGCCTTAGAAGCATCTCCTGAAATCTTCCAATGATCCAAAGATTCACTGTTAAATCCTTGGTCATAGATGTGCATTCCTTCACTCCATGACATTTCTGGATTTGTTTGTTTAGAACGATAGAGAACATATGGCTGATTTGCAGTAAGATCAAGGGTAATCTTACCGTCTTTCACGGCAACTTCTTTTTCCTCAGTCTTACCTTGGTCAGTTAGTTTATAAAGGTAAACCTTACCATTTGCCCAGTCGCTAGGAAGTGTCCAAGTTGTTGCACCTGCTTCAGTATTGAAGTAGTACATTTTTTCCTTGTCACTTTCAAGCTTATTACCATTTGCATCCCAGTTCCAAGGAGTCAAGTAAGCTGAACCGTCTTGGATGACACGTCCGTTGAGCGTTACTGTACGTTCACGATATTGTGGACTGTTGACATCATTGGATTTACGAGTTACCACAACCTTGTTATTTGCTGCATCGACCAATTCGACTTTCATTTCTGGAGTCCATTTATAGGTACTACCATTGTCAGTCATGGTTACTGGTTTGCCATCTTCCCATTTGCTGACTGTGAAGTGTTGGAAGTACTTAGTCATAACGTCATGAGCAAACAAGTTTGTTACATAACCGTTATAATCACTACGTCCTTGCCATCCTTCGAAGTCCTTCATGCTATAACCGCCTAGAAGTGGATAGTCAGCTGCACCACCGTAACTTCTGTAGTCACCAACCCAAGAATCTTTGGTGGTTACGGATAAAGCGAGTGATGGCACTGTTAATACCTTTATTTGTATAGCCACCGTAGGTCAAGTCAGCTGCCCAGTGTTGGAAGGTAGAATCATATTCACCACCATGGCCCCACTCAATAGCAAAGCGCCAACCTTGTTTGTTAATTTCTTTCGCAATAACGTGAGTTGCCCAGGCACCGTTGTCACCTGATTGACCGTTACCCCAAACGTCGACGTAGATGAAGTCTAGGCCTTCACCCAACTCTTTCTTCAACTCTTCCCAACGAGCTAGACGCCCATGAGCAAGGTCATAACCAGCATCAATATTGATACCTTGGTCAAGCCAGTTCCAACCATAGCTGTAGCTGCCATCTGCATTTTTACGAAGAATATCTTCATTAAAGTATTTAGACTCTGGATAGGTTTCTGAAGCGTTAACGTGGATACCGAGGTGGGCACCATATTTCTTAGCTTTCGCAATAAGAGTCTTAAAGTCTTCAACACCACCAATACGTTTACCGATGTCTGCATAGTTCAAGTGTCCAGAGTCATGTCCTTCACTTCCGTATCCCTTGAGAAGTACACCTTGACCAAGACCATCTGTATGAAGGTTAATCTTCTTAATACCATCTAAGGTCATAAGGAATGGGTTTGTGCTTGAGAACCAAAGTTCATAGCGATACGGTAAGCTGTGATGTCCTTAACCTTTTCCCAACCTTGAGGGTTGTTCATGATGCTACGGTATGCGATCGCACCATCTTGCCAGTCTACTTTATTATCAGCATTGGCATCTTCAGTGATGACAACTTTTGCACTTGGAAGTTCCTTTGTATATTCTGGGAAGACAACTCCATTGTGGGCTTTTTCCCATTGCCATTCAGAGCTATGAATTTCCACGTAGTTAGCATTGCCAATCGTATTCTTATAAGCTGTCAAACGTGTCCAGTCGTAAGAACCACCACCGTAGCTGTTTTGTGAGTTGCTCCATACACCTGCTGCAAGCTTATCTGTTGAAACAAATCCGTACATATAACCTTTGGCTAATTCTTTCATTGGATTTGTTACTTCGATATGGTCATCACCACTGACGTGAGTATTGTTTGACATGGTTGCCCCATCAAACTTAGCTCCTGCTTGGTCACTGGAAACAGATACCAAGGCATTTCCTAGGAAGCTGATTGAAGAAAGTAATTTACGTTCATCATCAATCTTCTGTCCTGGTGTTACCTGGTTATAGTTGACAATCTTAGTCACATCAAAGTGAAGTTGGTTATCCACTACTTGCAAACGAACAGTCATATCCGCATTGATGAGATTTCTCATCACGGAGTTTCATCTCATATTCAGCAGTCGTTGCATTGACCTTTTTATAGGTAACTTCAGGAGTCACAGCGTGCTTGTTAATCACCACTTGATTAATTGGTTGCACTTGTCCTGAGAGCTTGTTCCCATTTAGAACATATTCTTTCACACGTGGGAAGGCTTGGTCGATAACTGCTTTCAATACTGTGGATTGAATAGTGTCGTATTTTACATTGCTATCATCTACTGTATCGCCCTTTTCTTTTTTAGTGGATTCTTGATCTGTTTTAACTCCTTCTTGGTTGTCAGTTTTGACATTGACAATTGTTCTTTCACTACTATTGTAGGTTCCAGCTTTAAGAACAATTTTCTTCTCATCTTTGAGTTTGTCATTTACTGCAGATGGCAAGGTCACTGTGTCAAAAAGTTTCACATCATTATTAGTTGCATTCAGTTGTCCATCTGATTTGAGACTAATCGTCAAGTGATTGGTTGAGCCATTAACAGGAGCTGCAACACGATTACCTTGGTACCAAAGTCCACTTCCACTTGTCTTATATTCCCAGAACCATCCACCTTGGTCATATCCTACAAAAACGTTGTTATCTGTGTCTTTAAATTTCATGAAGACACCGAAGCGAGACTTACCTGTTTCAGATTCTTCTTTAAAGGTCAAATCAACTGTAGCATTCCCATTAGCATCAACTGTCAAACCATCTTTCGAACAAGGCTGGTTTTTTACCATTGTCATTTTGGGCAGTTGAAGCTAGTTGGTTGTAACGAACTCCTTTTTCTTCACGGACAGTTACTGTTCCCTGTTGTTCTTTCTTTTCAACTGTTTTCCATTCTGGAGTGACTTCTTTTGATTCACTCGGTTTAGTTTCTTCTGGCTTGTTTTCAGCAGGTTTAGTTTCTGCTGGTTTGTTTTCTGCCGGCTTATTGTCAGCTGGTTTTTCTTCCTTGCTTTCCACTTGTTTATCGAGAGCATCTAGACCAGCTGGTTTCCTTGTTTCAATACCCTTGATATAGTTTTGAATCCATTCTAGCTGAGCAGGTGAGAAGAGTATACCACCACTACGTTTACCAGAGACACCATTTTGGTGGATACCAATCAATTTCCCATTTTCATCGAAAATACCGCCACCACTGGCACCTGGTTCACTTCCTTGATAGCTAATTCCACGAACACCTTCTCCGTGATTATTAATATCCTCAACGGTAGTATTCAAAATTGGATCAAGCTCTCCTTTTGGATATCCAAATACATGAACCTTATCTCCTACCTTAGTTGTTGCAGGCTTCTCAGTCACTTCAACAGGTGCATTTGCAAGAGGTGTACGAAGCTTAACAATTGCCAGATCATTTTTATATCCTTTGAGGAAGCCTTCACGATCCCAGTGTTTCACATCATTCTTACTGAATTTGACGTCCGGTGCCCCTTTGTAAGAAACTGTATAGACATCTCCATCACTCTCAACATTATCAGCTACCTTACGATTATTACCATCTGGAACATCTTTGATAAAGTTATGAGAAACAGATAAAACGAGATTTTCTCCAATGACGATACCAGTGCCAAGCCCTGCAGCGCTTTTAATTTGGACAGTCGCACCATAGTTTAATTCACCATTTTTTGTTTTAGCAACATCTTCTGGGACTAGTCTTTTATCTTCTTTTTCTAGTTCTTCTTTTGAGGCAGTGTGCCCATTTTCTTCAGCCTTATCAAGTTTTCCACGTAGTTCTTCAGGAAGAGTATCTGAAACTGCTGAGCTTGTTGCAGTTTCTTTTTCTTTTGCCAGCAATTCTTCTTCAGTCTTTGGGCCTTCAGTTACTTCAGGAGAACCTTGGTCTTCACCAGCTTTTGGTGCTTCAAAGTCGCGCCCACCGTCCTCTTTAGCATTAGCAAGAGCTGCAGCCAAATCTGCTGGCATATTTGCTGTAGAACCAGCCTGAGCAGAATCTGCGAAAACAGTACTAGTTCCAAAGAAAGCTGCACCAATCATGACAGAAGCAACCCCTAATGAAAATTTTCGAATACTATATTTACAACGTTTTTCAAACAATCCTTTATCCATTAAGTCCTAAATCCTTTCACTATATACGTAAGCGTTTACATCTACTGTTCAAAAAAATACTCCTTTCTGTCTAAAAAGTGTAACACTTACGTCATTAAATAAAAAATAATTACACTTTTAATATAACAAATGATAGCCAATAAAGCAATAGAAAAAGATAGGAAATGACTAATTTTTTTCTTTCAATCCTAGTAAAATTAAAGTATAAAATCTCCAAAATACTCTAGAAAAATAAAATGCATATCATCAAATTTTTTCAATATCTGATAATATGCATTTTTCTGATTTTAAAGACTCTTTATCCAACCTCATGCGTTTTAGAAACGAAGAAGTTGAGCCTCAATTTGAATTTTTCTCTTTTCATACTTCCTTAACAAAAACCAATTCCTGTGGCTGTGACAGGTCTTCTCTGTAGACAAATTCTGCAAAGCTTAAGCGACGAGCTTCCTCTACTGTCTGTACTTGATTTTCTATTAAAGCCGTTAGGAAGGCACCACGCGCTTTCTTGGAAATGGTTGAGTGAATCTTCAGCTGACCGCCCTTGTCCTCCATGAATTTAAAGGTCAGCATCTTATCTCTGATTTCCTTAGAAAATACAGTCTCAAATTCTGATGACAAGAGAGAGAAAATCACTTCTTCCTGCTTCACAGCTTCATCATAGGCTGCCTTCCAATGGCTCTTCAAAGTCTTACCAGCGACTTTTAACTTCATCAAAAAGTCCAAACGGTGAGGAGGCATAGGTGACAAGGCTGGAACGACCCCGTACAAAGCCGAGGTAATGAAGACATGATTTTCAAGATAGGCTTGTTCTGCCTCAGTCAATTTATCTCGCTTGATATGGCGGTACATAAGCCCATCAAAAAGTTTCAGGGCTGGGTAGTGTTGAGCTCTTTGCCTTTTCAAAGCCTGAATATTTTGAAACTCTTCCGCAGCCTTCTCGTCTGATACCTTATAAAAACTCTCCAATTGACTAGCAGAATAGAGGGTCAAGGCATCAAGTACAGCTTGACTTTCTGGTTTTAAAGGAGCATCTTCGATACTTGGCAAGTCTGTGTTCATTTCTTTTGCTGTTGGGATTAAAATTTTCATATTAATAATGTAGCATATTTTTTAGCCGCTACCAAGAAATTCATCTAAAAAACCTCGTTTTGAGCGAGGTTTCTTTGGTTATTTTGGCCATCCTAACCAGATAGCCACGAGAACAAGGGATATTCCAGCTAAGCTTGTTAAGATAGATAAGAATTTATCTTTTTTCTCCTTAAACAGAGAAAAACCTATCTTCAAAGCGAGCAGTCCGAGTAACATTGAAGCAAGCATCACATAAAAACCCATTTCTTTGTCCTCCATTAGGCTTAATTTACCTTATTATAACATATATTTCTTAAATAAACCTTTTTTATACTCAATGAAAATCAAAGAGCAAACTAAGAAACTAGCCGCAGGTTGCTCAAAGCACAGCTTTGAGGTTGCAGATAAAGTTGACGTGGTTTGAAGAGATTTTCGAAGAGTATTACTGGACTTTAAAGGTCTTGAGATAATTGTCTTTTCCTACTTGACCTTCAAAAGCTTTACCATTTTCAAGGTAAGGAAGGTCATCTGATACTGAGGCCTTGACCTTGTATATCTTGCCATCAACTTTAAAGAAGTAGACGGTATCGCCCTTGATAACAGCTGATTTGAGGTCTGCTACCAGACCCTTGATACTTTCTGTCGTTGCATTGTCAATTTCAAGGTCGTTTTTATTGGCATACTTGCTGAGCAGCTCTTCCACTGTCGTAGCAACGATAACATTTTGGTACTCGACTGCGTCTACCAGGGCATACTCTTTGACCAAGCCAGCATTGTCCTTCAAGCCCATGATGTAGAGAGGCTTGTCATTGAGGTTGATGAGGATTGGGAAGGTTGCCTTGTAGGATTTCTCCTGAACAGCACCTTCGGCTGATTCACGGGCTGATTCTTCTGTCGCAGAAGCCAAGCTGTACTTAGTGACTTCTCCTGTCCGCATATTTTCAAGGATAAAACCAAGATTACTTTCATCTGCATTGGCTGATGTCACACCTGTGTATAGATAGATGTCATTACCGATAGACAAGTAATTATAGCCCTTGGTAGTCTGGGTCACGTTTTTCTTGGAAATCATGGCATTCAAGAAACCATCCTTGTACTTGCCGTTGTAGTTGATTTGCTCAATGGTTTCCTCAGCTGGATAGACCCTGTCCACCCATTCTGGAACTTCAGCCAAGCTGTATTCCTTGGTTTCTCCATTTGTGGCATCCAAGATGATGACTGAAACAGGACGGGGAACCGCAAGTCCAAATTGCTTTTGGTAAACCGTTGCTACATAGAAAGGATTACCCTCATCATCCACCTCAAATGATGGAGTCTTGAAGATCTTGGTTGGATACTTAAGCGCAGGTGACGTTTGACATCGCGGTTAAAATACTCTGAATCCGAATACTTGATTGGTGTCTTCAAGTCCACCAAGTCAGCATTGCCTGTTACCATATCTACCTTGATATACTCGCCGATTCCCTTGGCCTGATTGTTAAACCATTTGATAGGGTCTGCGTATTCTAGTGGCGTAACCCGATAAGGCTTCCCATCAATCGTCAATTGGGTATATGTGTCTGCCGCTACGTACTGCGACACCTTATCCGTTAAGGAACCCAAGTAGCGGTCACCAATTTTTTCAGCAGTACTTCTATCTAGAATAGGAACCTTACTGGTATCAGTCTTAGGAAATTCAGTAAAATCTTTTTCCGTAACCGTGACTACATTGGCATAATTTTTAGCCTGAAAAATGCTAGAAGTCACCAAGGAAACCAAAGCTGCCAAGAGAAGAATTCCTCCAATGGAAGCTAAAAGAATTTTCCCTAACCGATTGATTTTGAAACTCTCTAAATTCAAGGCAGCTTCCGCCTTTCCGTGGCGCACATGAACTGTTTTGACCAGATTTATTCCCTTGCCAAAGCCAAATAAGATTGCTACAAGAAGCAAATGCCCACAGAGGAAAAAGAGAAATTCCCAGCTGGTTAGATTAAGGGGCGGTAAAAATATATACCAGGTCGTTGCGATAAAAATAAGTTCAAAGACTATTCGTTTCATTTGCTTTCCTCCTAAATGATTCGTCCTTCCAAGTGATCCAGTTCATGCTGGCAAATCTGAGCTGGAAATCCTGTCAAGGTAATGGTCTGTTCCTGCCACTTGCTATCACGATAGGCAACCCTTATGGTTTCATAACGCTTAGTAGGTCTCACACCTACTAAGGACAAACAGCATTCTTCTGTCTCATAAGGTCCTTCAGAGGACAGGAGCACTGGATTAAACATGACCATGGGAACCAAGCCAAGATTAAAGATAATCACGCGCCTCTGCACCCCAATCATATTGGCAGCTAGACCAACACAAGTCTCACGATTTGCTAAGAGTGTATCCTGCAAATCTCTGGCAAGATAAAGGTCTTCCTGACTTGCCTGCTGAGACACCTGAGATAAAAACAAAATATCCTTCACAATTTTCTTTTCCACTTCCTCACACTCCTCTTGATCTTTACTATATTATAGCAATTATAGCACAAAAGCTGATAACTGCAAGCCCTTTCCCTCAACTGTAGCAAAAAGCCATCCGAAGATGACTTTTTTGCTATTTGATTTCTTTATAAGTTACTTCCAAGCCACGCTTAACAGTTGGACGATTGGCAATTTTTTCTGCCCATTTTACTAAATTCTGGTAACTTGAGGCATCTAAGAATTTTGCAGAACCTTGGTAAAGTTTTCCTTGAACTAACTGTCCATACCAAGACCAGATAGCAATATCTGCAAACGTATAGTCATTGCCTGCAATATAAGGTTTCTGAGCCAATTCCTTATCCAATAAATCCAACTGGCGTTTCACTTCCATCGTAAAACGATTAATTGGATATTCCAATTTTTCAGGGGCATAATTAAAGAAATGTCCAAATCCCCCACCTAGAAAAGGTGCAGCACCTGCTTGCCAGAATAACCAATTCAAAACTTCTACCTTTTCCATAGGATTTCTTGGTAAAAAGGCTCCAAATTTCTCAGCAAGATAAAGGAGAATATGAGCAGACTCAAAGACTCTTACATCTTCAGTACCTGACTGATCCAATAAGGCTGGAATCTTGGAATTTGGATTAAGCTTCACAAAGTCTGATCCGAATTGATCCCCATCCATAATAGCAATCTTATACAAGTCATAAGCTGCTTGCTCAAAACCAGCTTCTAGTAATTCTTCCAATAATATAGTGACCTTCACACCATTTGGTGTTCCCAGCGAATAAAGTTGAAAAGGTTGTTCTCCTTTTGGCAAGTTTTGTTCGAAACGCGCACCTGCTGTTGGTCTATTTAGTCCTGTAAAGGCTCCTTGATTACTAGCTTCATCCTGCCATACGGTCGGTAATTGATATGCTGACATCAGGAACCTCCCTTAAATCGCATTCTTATCAAAGCCAAGTTTACGTTGAATAAACTTAACAAGTTCGACGATAATAATCATTGAGAAGCTTCCGCCCATAACAATTCCCCATTGTGACAAGTCTAGTTTGGTTACGTGGAAGATACCTTCAAGCGGTTCTACGACGATTGTTGCCATAAGAAGGATGAAGGATACCAAGATAGACCAGTTGAAAGTCTTAGACTTGAATGGACCAACTGTCAAGATGGACTGGTAAACAGACTTGACATTGTAAGCATGGAAAAGCTGAATCAAGCCAAGGGTTGCAAAGGCCATAGTAAGGGCATCCGCATGAATGGCATGATTGTCACCCACATGAACTGGGTAAGCAAGGGCAAGGCCATAAACACTCATAACAAGGACTGCTTGGAGTACACCTTGATAGATGATAGAACTGAAAACACCACCTGAGAAGAAGCTTGCCTTGCGTCCACGTGGTTTATGGGTCATAACACCTGGCTCCGCAGGTTCAACACCTAGAGCGATAGCTGGGAAGGTATCGGTTACCAGGTTGATCCACAAGAGATGAACTGGCTGCAAGACATCCCAACCAAACAAGGTTGATAGGAAGATAGTTAGTACTTCAGCAGTATTGGCAGAAAGTAGGTACTGAATAGTCTTTTGAATGTTTGAGAAGACCTTACGTCCTTCTTCCACTGCGACGATGATAGTCGCAAAGTTGTCGTCAGCAAGAATCATGTCTGAAGCCCCTTTAGAAACCTCTGTACCTGTGATTCCCATACCGATACCGATATCGGCTGTTTTTCAGAGCTGGCGCATCATTGACACCGTCACCTGTCATGGCAACGACCTTACCTTGTTTTTGCCAAGCCTTGACGATACGAACCTTGTGTTCTGGAGATACACGGGCATAAACAGAGTATTGACCAACTACTTTTTTTCAAAGTCTTCATCTGACAGTTCGTTGAGCTCAGCACCAGTTAAAACGTGGCCTTCTGTATCATTTGCATCAATGATTCCCAAACGTTTAGCAATAGCTTCTGCTGTGTCTTGATGGTCACCCGTAATCATGATTGGACGGATTCCAGCTTCCTTAGCTACACGAACAGCCTCAGCTGCCTCAGGACGTTCAGGGTCAATCATCCCAATCAAACCAGTAAAGATTAAATCATTTTCAAGCTCTTCAGAAGTGAGGTTTTCTGGAATACTCTCAATAATCTTATAAGCACCTGCAAGGACACGCAAGGCTTGGTGGGCCATTTCAGAGTTGTTTGTGTGAATGAGGTTTGTAACCTTCTCGTCAATCGGAGCAATATCCCCAGCCTTATCACGAAGAACACAACGTTTCAAAAGTTGGTCTGGCGCACCTTTGACTGCCACAAGGAATTTACCGTTTGGCAATGGGTGAACCGTTGACATGAGCTTACGGTCAGAATCAAATGGTAACTCAGCCACACGAGGATATTTGTCTAAAAATCCTTTAACATCGTAGCCCTTGTCCAAGGCATACTGGATGAAGGCTGTTTCCGTTGGATCACCAATCAGGTTGCCTTCCACATCGATTTTCGTATCATTGGCCAAGACAACTGAACGAAGAAGGGGCATTTCAAGACCCAATTCAATATCATCAGCTGAGTCATGTAGGACTGCATCGTAGAAGACTTTCTCGACTGTCATCTTGTTCATAGTCAGCGTACCAGTCTTATCAGAAGCGATGATTTCAGTTGAACCAAGGGTTTCTACTGCAGGCAACTTACGAACGATAGAGTTTCGTTTAGCCAAAACTTGAGTACCAAGGGCAAGAACGATAGTTACGATAGCTGGGAGTCCTTCTGGAATGGCTGCAACGGCAAGCGCAACAGAGGTCATCAACTCACCAAGTGGATTTTTCCCTTGAATGAAGACACCCACTACAAAAGTAACAAGGGCAATAACCAAGATAGCATAGGTCAAGACCTTAGAAAGGTTGTTCAAGTTTTGTTTAAGTGGTGTATCTGTCTCATCCGCATCTTGAAGCATACCTGCGATGTGACCAACTTCAGTGTACATCCCTGTATTGACAACAACACCCATCCCACGACCATAAGTCACATTTGAGTTTTGAAAGGCCATGTTCACACGGTCACCAATACCAGCGTCTGTAGTAAGCTCGACTGTCAAGTCTTTTTCGACTGGCACAGACTCACCTGTAAGAGCTGCTTCTTCGATCTTAAGAGAGTTGGCTTCTAGCAAACGTAGGTCTGCAGGTACTACATCACCTGCTTCAAGGGCAACGATATCACCTGGTACCAATTCTTTAGAGTCAATCTCCGCCATATGCCCATCACGAAGAACGCGGGCAGCTGGACTAGACATAGATCTGAGGGCTTCGATAGCTTCTTCAGCTTTCCTTCTTGGTAAACACCAAAGGCAGCGTTGATAATAACCACTGCTAGGATAATAATGGCATCTGCAATATCTTCCCCACCAGAGGTCACGACTGACAAGATAGCTGCCGCAACTAGGATGATAATCATCAAATCCTTAAACTGTTCGATGAATTTGACCAGGATTGATCGTTTCTCGCCTTCTTCGAGTTCATTGTGGCCAAATTCAGCAAGGCGTTTTTCTGCCTCGCTTGATGACAAACCTTGCTCGGTCGCATCCACAGCCTTCAAGACCTCTTCAGGACTTTGAGTGTAAAACGCTTGGCGTTTTTGTTCTTTTGACATGTGTCTCCTCCTTGACATTGTGTGCAAAACAGACTCTCTTTTCCTCATCGTATCTTTTCACGACAAACAAAAAGAGACCTGTTAATCATAACAAGTCTCGCTGTTTAAGATAGGGCCGGAAAGCATACTTTTCAGTATAAAATTCGGAATGACGACACTATCACAGGTTTCTGCCAGCTACTCCCTTGAGTAGTACTATTATACCAAATTTTGAAAAGTTTTCAAAGAGTAAAGATTCTACAAAATTCTATCCTTATCAAAAGTACGTTCACTGATAATATATCTAGGACGACGTTTCGTTTCTAGGTAAATCTTTCCAGTATACTCTCCAATTACGCCCAAACTAATCAATTGAACTCCACCAAGTAAGCTGACTATTGCATAGGTACTTGCCCAACCAGCCACAACCGTACCAGCAAACTTACTCCATACAACCCAAATAATCAATAGAAAACTAAAGAGTGATGTCAGGACTCCCAGACTTGTAATCAACCTTATCGGTTTGATTGATAAACTAGTAATACCATCCATAGCCAAACCAAGCATTTAGATAGGGGATAATGGCTCTCACCAGCAATTCGTTCATGGCGTTTATATGAAACGTAAGAGTATTTAAAACCAACTAAAGGCATTAAACCACGAAGAAAAAGATTAACTTCAGTAAATTTTTCTAATTCCTTCAAGAATCTTTTAGAAACCAATCGATAGTCGGCATGATTAAAAACGACTTCTGCTCCAAATAGGCGTAAAACTTTATAAAAACCTTCAGCTGTAATTCGTTTAAAAGCAGAGTCCGTATCACGGTTATCACGTACACCGTAGACAATTTCAGAACCGCCTTTATATTCTTCAATCATTTTATCCATACAATTGATATCATCTTGTCCATCGGCATCAATGGTAATGACAATATCAGCAAACTGAATGGCCTCATACATACCTGCAAGTACACTACTTTGATGATCTCTGTTACGACTTTGCGATACACCAACCACAGAAGGGATGGTTTTAGCATAACTTTCAATCAGTTCCCAAGTCCGATCCTTACTACCATCATTTACATACATGATTTTACTAAGAGGATGGATTTCTTCTTTCTTTACTAATTGTTCAATTTTTTCAACAAACATTGGATTAGTATGTGGTAAGACTTGCTCTTCGTTATAACATGGAATAACTATATATAAAATTGGCTTTTGTCTACTCATCTTTTTCTCCTAATCTTTTTAACCCAAAAGGAAAGTTAGTTCCTCTAAACATCCTGACTATCAATTCACAGCCCCAAATTGTCAATATGGCTACAAAAACTGTCGTTATATATTGATTGACAAAAATTCCAGTATATTTAGCAGACAACTCTTTAACTAATTTTTCTACCAATACCAGAACTATCGGCGAATGCACTCCATAATAAATCAATGTTTTTTGTCCGATTGATTTCATAATGGAACTCTCTGGAATTGTTTTAAAGAATATAAGAACACTCCAAATTCCTGAAATAGCTGCCAAGTAAAATAAGAAATAATTTCCAATTTGCTGATAATACAAATCAACAATTTGATAGCCACTCACTCGATAGTTTAGTTTACTACTATAATTGGTAAGAATAAGTCCTATCGGTAAAAAGTAAATTGAAAAATACTTTTCTAATTGATGTAAATTATTCTTAGTCCATACTCCTAGCAAGATAAAAATCATAGCGACAGGAACTAAATCAATATTCCAAATTAAATAATACTCCCTCTCATATACCTTCTGTCCAAGATAGACTAAAAGCAGGAGAGATAGGATTATTATCACCCACTGACCCAAATTCCATCTTCTCTTTAAAATAAAGTAACTGAAAACATGAGCCAAAAACATCACATTCAAAAACCATAATTGAAAATAAATATGCAACCGATCTGAAAGCAGTAACTGTTTTATAAAATGAATAATATTGAAACTCAGAACTTGATCAGGATACATGACAAAAAGTTGAAACAGGAAAACAAAACTATTTAGCAAGAAAAAAGGAATGACTAAACTCTTTATCTTATTTAAACAATAGCCTGTGAAAGTTTCATACTTTTTAACATTCAAAGTAAAACCAGATAAGAAAAAGAACAATGGTATGTGGAATGCATATAGAAGCAACTTAGCATTATTTGGAACGAAGCTACTATGTCCAATGATAACTAATATAATCGCTAAACCTTTAGACATATCTATGTAACCAATTCGGTTCTTCATACTATCCTCCTGTTCCTAATTTTAATCGATAAACGCTCATATCTGAAGTGACAGATTCAACTTCCTCAAAGTAAACATCCTTCTGATAATGCTCTTTCATAATTTTTTTAACACTATCCATCTTCCCTGAGGAAGTGGACCAAAAGAAGAGAATATTCTGATTGTTGATTGCAGAAGATAACAGATTTTCAGGTTCTTCTACTTCGTATCTCTTCATTTGTTGATAATAATGAGGAGAAAAGGTTTGCCAATTTCCTAGTGTTGTCGTATTTGTCACTAACTGATTGGATCTTAATTTAAATGTTGACAATGTAGGCTGTGAAGATACCAAAGTGTTATATCCACCGATAACAATAAGCTTATTCGAATTCCTTTGTATAAGAGACTGGTACTCTGATACTACTGACGATTGAATATAGGGAAACCAATACAGCTCTTGTCCAAGCTTATTTATCCATACTGCTCCTCCTAGTATTCCCATTATTTGTATGCTAAGAAACACCTTCCTATTATCAAATAAACTTCTTTTTTCATAAAATGATCGAGCATAGTAAATAAATACTAATAAGAAACATACTATTAGAGGGATATATACTCGCTCTACTACCCTCTGTCTAACAAAAAGAGCTCCAATTAAAAGTAAAGGGAAAATAGGTACAAACCACCCGTATAGTTTCTTAGGTTTAAAAATCAAAAACCAACTAATCAGCATTAAAAAGAAGGTTGTCAGAATACTATTCTTAAAAAAATCTGATATCATCTTAGGCAGATTAAACGAGTATTTTTCTGAAAGGGAGCGAACAGATTGAATGTTTGTTAAAAGAGTATTGCTTAAGGCTTTTTTTTCAGCAAATAACCAGTAGGTGGATACATTCAGATCATTCTCGCTTACGCCCAAAATTTCGAATTCATTCGCATGTCTTTGATAATCAATAGCAGGATAATCTCTCAAATTCGTACTTAGGGCATTCCATGTCAAATATTCCTGTACATCAGCTTTCCCTAGTGTATATAGTTTATTGGAAGCAAAAATCAGTAAAATGACGCTAAATAATAAAACAATTTCTTTTCTTTTTTTAGAAAATATCCACTCAAAGAGCAGGAAAGGGAATAACAGTAAAATAAAGCTAGATATAATCTGAGGTCTAATTGATAAACCAATGAATAATAGTGATAGTCCTGAAATGTATCTTTTATCAAATAGTAAAAAAGTAGCTGCTGTAGCTGACAAATATGCAATAACGGAAAAAGAGAAATATTTAATAAGTATCAATTGAGCTAAAAAAACACCATTGGAATCAAAAAGATACAGTTTTTTTCTTATAAAAAAAATGTTGTATATACGCTAAAACTAACACAGTAAATACTAACTAAAAAAATAAAATAAATATTCCAGTTGCTAACTATTTGTTGAATCAAAACTAAACCTGAAGATAATAAAAATTCCTATGTAGGGTAATAACATATTTTTCCCTAGATAATATGGTTTGGTTTACCATTATATCATCTACAACAGGATATTCAAAACCTCTAAATAAGATATAGAGATAAAAAAATAAAAATGGCAAAAATAAAAAACTTAAACTAAGTAGCCTACTGACCATATTTTTATTTATCATTACAAGCTCTCTTTCGAATAAATATTGCCCTTCAATTCTACCACATTTCCTTATAAAAAACTAGCTTAGCTTCAACCTCGTAAGCCTATATCATTTGAATTATCCCTTGAAAACCAGTATAATGGTAGAATGCTATGTGACTAGAAAGGAAGTTGAATGAAGCAATCTATCTCAAATCTCAAGTTAGCTGAGCGTGGGGCCATTATCAGTATTTCGACCTATTTGATCTTGTCTGCAGCCAAATTAGCAACTGGGCACCTCCTCCATTCATCCAGTTTGGTGGCCGATGGTTTTAACAACGTGTCGGACATCATTGGAAATGTGGCCCTCTTGATTGGAATCCGGATGGCGCGCCAGCCTGCTGACCGAGACCACCGTTTTGGCCACTGGAAGATCGAGGATTTGGCTAGCTTAATCACTTCCATCATCATGTTCTATGTTGGATTTGATGTTCTAAGGGATACCATTCAGAAGATTCTCAGTCGTGAAGAAACGGTCATTGACCCTCTTGGTGCAACCCTAGGAATCATTTCTGCAACGATTATGTTTCTAGTTTATCTCTACAATACTCGCCTCAGTAAGAAATCCAACTCCAAGGCACTCAAGACTGCCGCCAAGGACAATCTTTCTGATGCTGTCACCTCACTTGGTACGACCATTGCCATCCTGGCTAGCAGTTTCAATTATCCCATTGTGGATAAACTGGTCGCTATCATCATCACTTTCTTTATCTTGAAAACTGCCTATGATATCTTCATCGAGTCCTCCTTTAGCCTTTCAGATGGTTTCGACGACCGTCTGCTTGAGGATTACCAAAAGGCTATCATGGAAATCCCCAAAATCAGCAAGGTTAAGTCGCAAAGAGGTCGCACCTACGGTAGCAACATTTACCTTGATATTACGCTAGAAATGAATCCTGACTTGTCTGTTTTTGAGAGTCATGAAATTGCGGATCAGGTCGAGTCTATGCTGGAGGAACGTTTTGGCGTCTTTGATACCGATGTCCATATCGAGCCAGCACCTATCCCTGAAGATGAAATTTTAGACAATGTCTATAAAAAATTACTTATGCGCGAACAATTGATTGACCAAGGAAATCAACTGGAAGAACTCTTGGCTGACGATTTTGTTTATATTCGCCAAAATGGAGAACAGATGGATAAAGAGGCCTATAAAGCCGAAAAAGACTTGAATTCTGCTATCAAGGATATTCAAATCACTTCCATCAGTCAAAAGACCAAACTCATCAGCTATGAGTTAGATGGTATCATCCACACCAGTATCTGGCGTCGCCACGAAACTTGGCAAAATATCTTCCACCAGGAAACCAAAAAAGAATAGAGAAATCCTGTCCATGAGACGGGATTTTTCTATTCTTCTAGCTATCAAATTCACTTAGATATTCATAGCGTTCATATTTTTCAAGGAGTGCTTCGTTTTTCTCATCTAGCTCTTTCTGAAGAGTAGCCAGTTTGCCAAAGTCAGAACCATTGGCCTGCATCTCCTCTTCAATAGCAGCGATACGGTTTTCCAAGGATTCAATATCGCCTTCAATGCTTGCCCACTCCTGCTTTTCTTGGTAGGTCATGCGTTTCTTATCTTCTCGAACCTTGACGACTTTTTCCTTTTCGGCTTTTTGCACTTGATTGGCCATCTCTGTTTCAAAGGTTTTCTCATCAAGATAGTCGGTGTAATGACCAAAGAAAGGACGAATCTTGCCATCCTCAAAAGCCAGAATCTTGGTCGCCACCTTATCCAAGAAATAGCGGTCGTGACTAACAGTCAAAACTGGACCAGCAAAGCCTTGCAAGAAATTCTCCAAGACTGTCAAGGTTGCAATATCTAGGTCATTTGTCGGTTCGTCTAAAAGAAGAACATTTGGTTTTTCCAAGAGCAGTTTGAGGAGATAAAGACGCTTTTTCTCTCCACCTGACAATTTCTCAATCAAGGTTCCATGCGTCGAACGTGGGAAAAGAAACTGCTCCAGCAACTCTGCAATCGAAGTACTAGAACCACCGCTGATCTTGACCTCTTCTGCCACTTCCTGCAGGTAATTGATAACTCGCTTGCTCTCATCCAATCCCTCAATTTTCTGAGAGAAATAGGCGATACGAACAGTTTCCCCTATCACAACTTGACCTGCTGTCGGCTCAAGACTGCCTGCAATCAGATTGAGCAGGGTTGATTTTCCAACACCGTTATCCCCAACAATTCCAATACGATCTTTGGCCTGCACCAAGAGATTAAAGTCTTGTAAAATGGGCTTATTTTCATAGGCAAAGGAAACATCCTGAAACTCGATGACTTTCTTCCCAATCCGACTGGTTTCAAAGTTCATGGTCAAGTCTGTCTCAGCAGTATTTCCTGAAACTTCCTTTTTCAGGTCGTGGAAACGATTGATACGAGCCTGCTGCTTGGTCGCACGCGCCTGCGGTTGTCTGCGCATCCAGGCCAATTCTTGTTTGTAGAGTTGTTCTTTTTTGTGGAGAAGAGCCGAGTCGCGCTCATCCTGTTCCGCCTTTAGGCGAACATAGTCCTGGTAATTTCCCTGATATTCGGTCAAGCCTGCGCGATCCAATTCGAAAATGCGAGTTGACAAAGCGTCTAGGAAATAACGGTCATGGGTAATAAAAAGGACGGTCTTCTTAGAATTTTTCAAAAAGAGGGTCAGCCACTCAATAGTCGCAATGTCCAGATGGTTGGTAGGCTCATCCAGAAGCAAGAGGTCGTGGTTGCCAAGTAAGACTTGCGCCAACTGGACCCGTCTTCTCAGACCACCTGACAATTCCCCAACAGGAGTGGATAAGTCCTGAATACCCAGCTTACTGAGAACAGTCTTAACCTGACTCTCAATTTCCCAAGCTTGAAGAGAATCCATCTCAGCCATGACTCGTTCCAAACGTGCCTGCTTGTCCTCACTATAGTTGAGCATGATCAATTCGTACTCACGAATGAGCTGGATTTCCTTGAGGTCGCTAGATAGAACCGTATCCAAGACCGTCTTGCTATCATCAAAATCAGGATCCTGAGTCAAGTAACCAATCTGGTAATCATTCTTAGCTGAAAAAGGACTGACATCCCCATCAAAGCCAGAAACACCAGAAAGAACATCTAAAGGGTGGTCTTCCCTGTTCCATTGACACCAATCAAACCAATTCTGTCTAGGTCATGGATGATAAAGGAAATATCCTTAAAAACGGTCTTGTCACCGACGGATTTACTTAGTTTTTCAACAATAAAATCACTCATTTTTTCTCCCTCAGATAAGCATGGATGGCTTGACGGTCATTTTCCAATTCTCCATCGACAATGGCATATTCAATCTCTGTTAAAATCTCTCCCAAGTCTGGGCCCGGCTGATAGCCATATTCCTTGATCAAAATACCACCGTTGATTTGGATCTCTTTCTTGTCATGAATGGTCAAACTCTGATAGGTTTCTGTGATGGCTTGTGGATTAACTTCTTTTCCTTGGGCCTGACGAAGATTTTCAGCCTGTAAAAGTAAATCCAAGTCAAAGCGGTAACAATCTCGCTTGCTCAATTCTCCCTTTTCACGCAAGGCCAAAATAGTCAGCAAATCCCGAACCTGCTTGGCAAACTGGCGTGAGGTCTTCCAAGCCTTCAAAAATGGCTGCGCATTTTCAATATCCAAAGCCGACAGTAAAGCCGCCCAAGCTTGTTCAGAGGATTCAAAGGTGAAATTAGCCTCCAAATCAAACAGTCCGTTGAGCTTGTCCTGGCTAGATGCCATATCAGGGAGATAGTCATAAGCTTGACTCTCAATCATGGAAACCAAGCCCCTTCTCCAAAACGGAGCCAGCAAGAGTTTATCAAACTCAACGAAGGTACGCTCTACAGAAATTTTCTCCAAAAGTGGCGTCAAGGTCTTCATAGCTTTAAAGGTTTCTGGCTCAAGTTCAAAGCCAAGACTGGCCTGAAAACGGAAACCACGCATAATCCGTAAAGCATCCTCGTTGAAACGCTCACTAGCCACTCCAACTGCTCGCAAACTTGGTTTTCCAAATCCTCTAAACCATGAAACAAGTCAACAATTTCTCCTGTCTCGTCCAAGGCAAAGGCGTTGACTGTGAAATCACGGCGTTTGAGGTCTTCTTCTAGCGAGCGCACAAAGGAAACCGCACTGGGTCTGCGATAGTCCACATAGACATCCTCTGTCCGAAAGGTGGTTACCTCATACTCCTCATCCCCATCTAAAACCAAGACGGTTCCATGCTCGATTCCGATATCGGCTGTTCGCGGAAAAATCTGCTTGGTTTCTTCTGGATAAGAAGACGTCGCAATATCCACATCATGGATAGGACGATTGAGGAGGGCATCTCGAACAGAACCCCCAACAAAATAAGCTTCAAAACCTGCTTCTTTAATTTTTTCTAATACTGGTAAAGCCTTCTGAAATTCAGAAGGCATTTGCGTTAATCTCATAATAAGTGTTCTAATCCATAGACAAGCTCATGACGCTTGACAACTTCTTTAATTCCCAAATTGACCCCTGTCATGAAGGAGCTACGATCATAGGAGTCATGACGCAGGGTCAATCCTTCTCCCTGATTGCCAAAGATGACTTCCTGATGGGCTACCAAGCCTGGCAAACGAACTGAGTGAATACGCATGCCATCAAAGTCAGCACCACGAGCACCAGCAATCAGTTCTTCCTCATCAGTCGCACCTTGCTGAATAGACTCTCGAACTTCTGCCATCAATTCAGCTGTTTTAATAGCTGTTCCACTCGGGGCATCCTTTTTCTTGTCATGATGGAGCTCGATAATCTCCACATTTGGGAAATATTTGGCAGCCTGCGTCGCAAATTGCATGAGCAAGACAGCACCCAAGGCAAAGTTAGGGGCGATCAAGCCACCCAAATCTTGAGCACGAGAAAATTCTTTTAGCTCTGCAATTTCTTCACTAGTAAAGCCTGTCGTTCCAACTACTGGAGCAAAGCCATTCTCAAGAGCAAAGCGTGTATTTTCATAGGCAACAGCTGGAGTAGTAAAATCTACCCAGACATCCGCTTCAAAACCGGCTAAATCAGCCTTATCCTTGAAAACAGGAATACCCTGCCATTCTGACTCAGACTCAAAAGGATCCAAAACTGCTACCAAGTCCAAGTCTGGATCAGCCAAGACCATCTGACAAGCAGCTTGGCCCATCTTTCCCTTAAAACCAGCAATAATTACTCGAATACTCATCTCTACTCCTGTCTAAGATACAAAGGACGTTGGCTGCCCATGAAAAATAGGGAATGGCGCTGACTTTCGACGAAAGGCCAGACAGGCATATTTTTTCATGAGGCAGGTAGTCCGTGTTCAATTGCTAAGATACAAAGCCTGTAGGAACACAAAGTGAAAATAGGAGTTTTGATCAAGAAGTGTCTACTCCTTGGAAGAACTATCTTTTTCATACAGGGTTCCAGGCGTGTTCAACTGCTAACTTCTTAACTAGTCTAAAAGTGCCAACTAAATCACTGGAATATAACCCAGGGCAATGCTTCCTGATCCTAGGTGTGTCCCAATGACACTACCAAATGTAGCTAGTGAAATATCCGTACCCACTCCAGATTCAAGCAAGTGTTGACGCAATTCTTCAGCCTTTTCAGGAGCATTCCCATGAATGACAATGACCCGATATTGGCCTGAAGCCGTTGTTTCCTTGATAATTTCAATTAATCGCTTGGTTGCTTTCTTTTCAGTACGAACTTTTTCGTAAACTTCAATCACACCTTGGTCATTGAAATAGAGGATTGGCTTAATGCTAAGCAAATTGCCCAAAATGGCTGCCCCATTTGAAAGACGTCCACCTTTCACTAAATGATCCAAGTCATCTACCATGATAAAGGCTGACGTACGGCTGATTTGAATGGCTAGCTTATCCTGAATGCTGGCAAAATCATCGCCCTGGTCACGCCAATTAAAGACGCTTTCAACCATGATACCCAGAGGAGCACTTGTAATCAAAGTGTCTGGAAAAGCAATGGTTAAGCCATCATAGTCATCTATCATATACTGGATATTTTGGTAAAAACCTGAAATTCCAGAAGATAGGAAAAGCCCCAAGGCATGTGTATAACCTTGTTCTTTGAGCGAAGTTAAGATTTCATCTAACTTGGCAATACTTGGTTGACTGGTCTTAGGCAATTCAGAAGCCTGAGCCATTTTTTGGTAAAATTCCTCAGCAGTCAGATTGATGCCTTCGACATACTCCTCACCATCAATATTGACAGGAATATCCAAGACAAATAAATCTTCTCTTTGCAAGGTCTCTGCACTGAGATAGGCAGAAGAATCTGTGATAACAGCTAGTTTCATATTAGAACTCCAAATTGATTCCTGGTAAGTCTAATGCAATTTCAGTTACTTCGTAAGTCAAACGGTTGAGCATATTCAAACATGGACGAGCCAAAGTTTCCACTTCTTCTTGGCTCAATTCACTTGGTTCATTAACAATACGGCCATCGATGTGGTTTACCTGTGAAATGGTTCCACTGATGACAAACTTATCAAATACAATCATAAATGTCAAGATGACAATCAAGGAAGTCACTTGATTTTCTTGATCATGTTGGAGCAATTGGAAGTTCACATCCACCTTAGTTTCAGGAGCTCCATTTTCATTTTCCCATTCAAAATTACGCGCATCAAAATGATACTGACTAACAAATTCTTGTTCACGTTTAAGATTCATGTCTTTCTCCCTTGGCTACAATATTATAAGCTATTGTACCATAATTTTTTATTTTCATCTAGTTTTCTAGGATTTAGTCAATCCCGATTTCAGCTCGAACTACGTCTGCGATGGTATCAACATAGTAGTCTACTTCTTCTGTTGTAGGCGCTTCTGCCATAACACGCAAGAGGGGCTCTGTTCCACTTGGGCGAACAAGGATACGGCCATTCCCTGCCATTTCAGCTTCCATCTTCTCGATGATATCCTTGATAGCTGGCACTTCCATAGCCTTTTCCTTCATGGCATTTTCCACTCGAATGTTGACTAATTTTTGTGGATAGATTGTTACTTCTGCTGCCAACTCTGACAAGCTCTTACCTGTTTCCTTCATGATTTTGGTCAATTGGACAGCGGATAATTGACCATCACCTGTTGTATTGTAATCCATCAAGATAACGTGGCCAGATTGTTCACCACCAAGGTTGTAGCCTGATTTTCTCATTTCTTCAACAACGTAACGGTCGCCAACTGCTGTAACTGCCTTGTTAATACCTTCTCGATCCAAGGCCTTGTGGAAACCAAGGTTAGACATCACAGTTGTCACAATTGTATTTTGAGCCAATTGTCCTTTTTCAGAAAGGTATTTCCCGATGATGTACATGATCTTGTCACCATCAACGATATCACCATTCTCATCAACAGCAATCAAGCGGTCACTGTCTCCGTCAAAGGCCAAACCAATAGCTGAGCCGCTTTCTTTGACAATTTCTTGAAGGGCTTCTGGGTGGGTTGAACCAACATTAAGGTTGATGTTAAGACCATCTGGTGTTTCCCCAATAACAGTTAATTGAGCGCCAAGGTCTGCAAAGATTTGACGGGCACTGGTAGAAGCTGCTCCATTAGCTGTATCCAAGGCAACCTTCATTCCATCAAGAGGAGTTCCAGTTGAAACAAGGTATCCTTCATACTTACGCAAGCCTTCTGGATAATCTACCAAGGTTCCCAAGCCTTCTGCACTTGGACGAGGAAGAGTGTCTTCCTCAGCATCTAGCAAGGCTTCAATTTCTGCTTCTTTTTCGTCATCTAGTTTGAAGCCATCACCACCAAAGAACTTAATCCCATTATCAAGGGCTGGATTATGACTAGCAGAAATCATGACACCTGCACTGGCTCCCTCAGTTTTTACCAAGTAAGCTACTGCTGGTGTTGCCAGAACGCCTAGTTTATATACGTGAATCCCTACAGAGAGGAGACCTGCTACCAAGGCCGATTCCAGCATTTCCCCTGAAATACGTGTGTCACGTCCTACAAAGACTTTCGGTGCTTCCGTTTCATGTTGACTGAGAACATAGCCTCCAAAACGTCCTAGTTTAAAGGCCAATTCTGGCGTTAATTCTACGTTAGCTTCTCCACGGACTCCATCAGTCCCAAAATATTTACCCATTTTTATAAAATCCTTTTCCTATTTTTAATTCGTTTTTGAACTAGTTGCTTTTGTTGACGAAGATGTCTCCGACGAACTGCTTGTGCTTGAACTTGGTGCCACAGGCTTTGTAGTGACCTTCATGGTTGTATCAAACGGAGTGATAACTACTGGTAAGACTACCCCGTTGCGGTCGATTGCCTGCAAAGGTACTGAGCCACTGTAATTACCTGTTATGCGTTCGCTGGTTGGTAAAAGCGCAATAACTTTGTCAATCTTAGCTAATGTTTCCTGGTCAGTCGTGACCGAAACGCGTTCATTTGACACGGTTACACTATCAAGTTGTAGCTTGGGATCAATCTGGCTTTGGTCAACTTGTGGCACAACAATCATCCCATCTCGCTTAACCTTCTTCCCAACTTTCACTGTAATCTTTTGAGGCGTTGCCACAGCAGTCAATCCACTAGGAAGATTTTCAATGTTCAAAGGAACTTCAATCGTTCCAACACTAGCATCTGTCAAATCCGCTGTGACCTTAAACTTACGAGTGCTTTCCTGCATTTCACTGGCCAAGGTCACACGATTGGCACCTGTCAGTACAACTGAAACCTCTGATGCAAATCCGCTAATGAAATACTGGTCATCATCATAGTGAATATCGATAGGAACGTTCGTTATCGTATTGGTGTAGGTTTCTGATTTGACCTGTCTTGCGGTATTGTTATTTTGAAAATTAGTCGATGTTGCATAGATGAATAAGACACAAGCAAAAAAGAGAGATGAAATGATATATAGACTATTTTTTCTCATATTTCCAACCTCCTAGCAAACGGTCCTTAAAACTGACTTTTTCCTCAACAGCTGGCAAAAGAATTGCTCGTAGCTCTGCTTCAAATTCTTCAATCGTCAAATCATGCTTGAAAACACCGTTATAGGTAATAGAAATGCCACCTGTTTCCTCTGAGACAATGAAGGTCAAGGCATCGGATACTTCTGATAAACCGATAGCCGCCCGGTGTCTGGTCCCAAATTCCTTGGAAATCCCTGTACTTTCTGTCAAGGGCAGATAGGCAGAGGTGACTGCAATCCGGTTTTCTCTGATAATCACAGCACCATCGTGTAGGGGAGTGTTAGGGATAAAAATATTGATGAGAAGTTCAGCCGAAATATTGGCATCCAAAGGAATCCCTGTCGCAATGTATTCTTGCAAGGTCCGAACTCGTTGAATGGCAACCAGGGCACCTATCTTACGAGGACTCATGTATTCAACTGACTTGACAAAGGAACGAATCATTTGCTCTTCTGCACTTATTTGAGTAGTAGAAAAGAAATCTGTCGCCCTTCCCAAGCGTTCCAAACCAGTCCGAATCTCTGGAGAGAAGATAACAACCACAGCAATGACTCCATAAGTGATAATCTGATTAATCAACCAAGAAATCGTGGTTAAGCCAAGGATATTAGCTATAACCTGGGCTAATACAAAAATCAATACCCCCCGCACCAAAATCATAATCTTGGTACCAGCTATCGCTTTTGTAAAACGATACAAAACATAAGCCACAATCAAAATATCAAACACATTGATGGCAATACTCCAAGGACTAGAAAACAAGCTAGTCCAATATTGCAGGTTGGATAATTGTTGAAAGTTCATCTGCCGTCTCCTCTCTGTCCAAACACGTTCCTTTCTATTATACCATTTTTCTGGCATTTTTTTCCCTATCCTACTTCATTTTAAATTAAGGAAAAAATATGATAAAATAAACTGACTAGAAAAAACAAAGGAGAAACCATGTCTCAACTCTATGATATTACCATTGTAGGTGGTGGTCCCGTCGGGCTTTTTGCAACCTTCTATGCCCACCTACGCCAAGCCAAGGTTCAAATCATCGACTCTCTTCCCCAACTAGGTGGACAACCTGCTATTCTCTACCCTGAAAAGGAAATTTTAGACGTTCCAGGTTTCCCAAACCTGACTGGAGAAGAATTGACCAATCGCTTAATTGAACAGCTAAACGGCTTTGATACCCCTATTCATCTCAACGAAACGGTTCTTGAGATTGAAAAACAAGAAGAGGGCTTTAAAATTACAACTTCTAAAAGAAGTCACCTGTCTAAAACTGTTATTATTGCTATGGGTGGCGGTGCCTTCAAACCACGTCCGCTGGAACTTGAAGGGGTCGAGGACTATGAAAATATCCACTACCACGTTTCCAACATCCAGCAATATGCTGGTAAGAAAGTAACGATTCTTGGTGGGGGGGACTCAGCTGTGGATTGGGCATTGGCTTTTGAAAAAATTGCGCCAACTACCCTTGTTCACCGCAGAGATAATTTCCGTGCCTTGGAACACAGTGTGCAAGCTTTGCAAGAATCATCTGTGACCATCAAGACACCATTCGTCCCTAGCCAACTACTTGGAGATGGAAAAACACTTGACAAGTTAGAAATAGCAAAAGTAAAATCTGATGAAACAGAAACGATTGACTTAGACCACCTCTTTGTCAACTATGGTTTCAAATCTTCTGTTGGTAACCTTAAAAACTGGGGTCTAGACCTCAACCGTCACAAGATTATTGTCAACAGCAAACAGGAATCTAGCCAAGCAGGTATCTATGCTATCGGTGACTGTTGCTACTATGACGGAAAAATTGACTTGATTGCGACAGGGCTTGGAGAAGCACCAACCGCTGTTAACAACGCCATCAATTACATCGACCCTGAACAAAAAGTACAACCAAAACACTCAACCAGTTTATAAGAAAAGAACCACGAGTCACATAGGATTCGTGGTTTTATAGTTCATCTACAATCTTGTTAGCTCATATCTTTCCCTTTTTAGCAAAAATAAAAATGCTTATCAAACTGATAAAGCATGTGATATCATAACGATGGCACTAACGATACTCCTTGGAAAAGGAGGTATTACAGATGCCAGAACTTCTCAAAATAGTACTTATCGCAGTCATCGAGAGTATCATCTCATGGATGGTGACTCGTTGGTTAGACGATCACTTCGACAAGTAACTTTCCTGGTTAGTGCTATCTAACCCAGAAAAAATCCCCTTGGTATTGCAGTACCGAGGGGATTTCTGTTTTAGCACTAAAATGCTAGAACTTCTCAATTCTTATTTATTATCTCACATGTTCTGTTCAATTGTCAAGAAAGAGGTGTTTTATGTCTTTATAATTCATCGGCTAATTTATTTATCTTTCTGAGTCTGTGGTTGACACCACTTTTGGTCAGAGGGGTGCTGAGGCTATCTGCCAACTGCTGGATAGAGTAGTCTGGGTGCTGAATCCGCAATTGCGCTACTTCCTGCAAATCCACTGGCAGATTTTCTAAGCCCATAATATCTTTGATTTTGCTGATATTGTTGATGGTCTTCATGCTGGCAGAGACTGTCCGAGCAATATTAGCTGTCTCGGCATTATTGGCCCGATTGAGGTCATTACGAGTTTCCCGCAAAATCTTTACTCTCTCAAAATCATCACGCGCCTTCATGGCTCCGATTACTATAAGAAAGTCCATAATATCTTCGGCTCGCTGGAGATAGGTAACAGCTCCCTTCTTGCGCTCAAGTACCTTGGCATCCAGTAAAAACTGCTGAAGAAGGGAGGCAATCCCTTGCGCATGGTCTAGATAAACAGAACTGATTTCCAACTGGTACTTGCCTGACTCAGGGTCACGAATGCTCCCATTTGCCAAGAAAGCACCACAGAGATAAGCACGACCCGCTTCCTCATCTGATAAAATCTCCTCATCAATACCTGTTTCCAGGCCAAAGAAAGAGTCTGCCAAGTGCAAATCACTCAGCAAGTCCTGCACCTTTTCATCTGTAAAAACGGTATAGACCCGATTCTTGCGAAGATTGCTCCGTTGGTGGTGACGAATTTCTGATTTGATTTCATAGAAATGGAGAAAAGACTCATAGAGGTGACGAGCCAGTTTGGCATTTTCTGTCACGACAGACAAGGTCAAACCCGAAGTCGAGAGACCGATACTACCAGACATCTTGATAATGGCAGATAATTCATGCCGACTCAGATGGTGTTGACCTAAGATTTCTTCTTTTACTGCTACTGTGAAACTCATTTTCTCACCTGTATGATCCGCATCAACTCATCCACGATCAAATCCCCATCGTGAAAGGCACCCCCATTTTCCAGACGAAGGAAGTTGGATGAAATCACGCGCGGAACCTGCTTACAAAGACCAGCAAAATCATGTTCCACCTGCACCAAGTATTCATCAAACCGGTTGGAATTCATGTATTCCTGAGGCACTTTTTCGATATTCACCAAGACAGTGTCGATAAAAGGTCGGCCAAGGTGACGATGCAAGACTTCCACATGGTCACTATCTGTAAAGTGTTCTGTCTCCCCACGTTGGGTCATAATATTGCAGACATAGGCGATTTCTGCCTTGGTTTCCAAAGCGCCTGCCCGATTTCCTTAATCACGATATTGGGCAAAATAGAGGTAAAGAGAGAACCAGGTCCGAGGACAATCATGTCACTTTCAAGAATGGTCTGGACTACTCGACGGCTAGCCAGAGGCGTATCATCGTTGAGGGTATTGGTCACATAGACATGGTCAATCATGCCTGGATGGTCTGCAATATGGCTCTCTCCAGCCACCTCTGTCCCATCCTGAAAGACTGCATGAAGGGTCAAGGGATGGTCACTGGAAGGATAAATCTTCCCAGTGGTATGGAAAAATTTGCTCAGCAACTGCATGGCATTGTAGGTCGAACCCTGCATTTCTGACAGACCTGCAATAATGAGATTGCCCAATGGATGGCCAGCAAAGGCTCCGGCATCCTCAGAAAAGCGATACTGAAAGACTTTCTCATAAAACTTAGGCATATCCGACATGGCCACAAGGACATTACGAAGATCACCTGGCGGTGTCAATTGTTGCATATTTTTTCGGAGTTCACCTGATGAACCACCATCATCCGCCACCGTTACGATAGCTGCGATTTCCACATCTTTTTCCCGCAGACTTTTTAGAATGACAGGAATCCCAGTACCTCCACCAATCACCGTTATCTTTGGTTTTCTCATGAACGGTTTACCGTTTCCTTTCTTCGGTCTTTGTCGCGATGCCCTTCATTAACAGGCCAAGTCTTGGATAAGTCCTGCGCCAAGCGTTTAGCAAAAGCCACACTACGGTGTTGTCCACCTGTACAACCCATGGCAATGGTCAAAACGGACTTACCTTCCTTTTGGTAACTTGGCAAAATTGGCTCAATCAAGGCCAATAAATGTTGATAAAAGTCTTCTGACTCAGGATGATTCATGACATAATCATAAACAGGTTCATCCACACCTGTTTGATTACGCAGTTCTGGTAGATAGTAGGGATTTGGCAAGAAACGGACATCAAAAACCAAGTCTGCATCAATCGGAATTCCATATTTAAAGCCAAAAGACATGACTTCGATACGGAAAGACTGGGCTTGTTCCTGATCTGAAAACTGCTCTGCAAGGGTTTTGCGCAGCTCACGAGGAGTAAGTTCTGTCGTATCCACCACATTTTGACTCATATTTTTCAAAGGTGCCAAGAGTTCACGTTCCAGCTTAATTCCATCTAAAATACGACCGTCTGCTGCTAGAGGGTGACTTCGTCTGGTTTCCTTGTAACGAGCGACCAATTCCTTATCAGCTGCATCCAAAAAGAGAATTTTAAAGTCCAGTTCTTCCTTGTTTTCCAACTCATCCAAAACAGCTTGAATCTCTGAAAAGAAAGAACGGCTACGCATATCTACTACCAAAGCCAACTTATGGTCATCTTCCTTTGTTTCTACCAACTGCAAAAACTTAGGCAAGAGAGCTGGCGGCATATTGTCAATAGTAAAATAACCCAAATCTTCGAAGGACTGAATGGCAACTGTTTTCCCTGCGCCACTCATCCCTGTTACAATCACCAAGTGAAGTTGTTTCTTTGTCATCTTTTTCTCCTTATATCAAAAGAAGTTTGGCAACACCAAACTTCAACTAGCTTATCCAATCTCTGCGATGACTTCAATTTCGACTTTTACATCACGAGGAAGACGAGCTACCTCTACTGCTGAACGAGCTGGAAATTCCTCTTTAAAGGCCGTTTGGTAAACCTCGTTAAAAGGAACAAAGTCGTTCATATCGCTCAAGAAACAAGTTGTTTTGACAACATGGTCAAAGTCAGTTCCTGCTTCTGCCAAAATAGCACCGATGTTTTTCAAAACTTGTTCTGTCTGTTCTTGGATCGTTTCTCCAACGATTTCCCCAGTTTCAGGAGAGAGAGGAACTTGACCACTAGCAAACAAAAGGTTGCCAACGATTTTTCCTTGAACATATGGTCCGATAGCCTTTGGAGCTTTGCTTGTATGAATTGTTTTTGCCATTTTCTTTTCCTCACAATTTTTCTAAGATTGCATCCCAAGCCTCATCCATCCCTGCCTTGCTGACAGATGAAAAGAGGATAAAGTCGTCACTTGGGTCAAAGTTTAATTTCTTTTTGATTGCTGATTCGTGCTTGTTCCATTTACCACGTGGAATCTTGTCTGCCTTGGTCGCAACGATAATAACCGGAATCTCATAATACTTGAGAAATTCGTACATCTGCACATCATCTGCTGACGGGTCATGACGAAGGTCAACTAGACTGACTACCGCACGGAGATTTTCCCGAGTCGTTAGGTACTCCTCAATCATGCGCCCCCACTTTTCACGTTCCTTTTTAGAAACACGGGCATAACCATAACCAGGCACATCCACAAAGCGCATCTTGTCGTCGATGTTAAAGAAGTTAAGAAGCTGGGTTTTCCCAGGTTTCCCTGACGTACGAGCCAGATTCTTACGGTTCAGCATGGTGTTGATAAAGCTAGACTTACCAACATTTGAACGCCCTGCTAGGGCAATCTCTGGCAGTTCATCCTGCGGATAGTGGGATTTATTAGCCGCACTGAGCAAGATTTCAGCATTGTGTGTATTGATTTCCATAGTCACCTCTAGGCTGTTTCTAGGATTGGTTTATCCGTTCCATCGACAGCTTCTTTCGTGATGCGAACCAATTTCACATTTTCCTGACTCGGTACTTCAAACATGACATCTAGCATGGTTTCTTCGATAATCGAGCGAAGACCACGCGCACCTGTCTTCCGTTCGATGGCCTTATTGGCAATCTCTTGAAGGGCCTCGTCGTCAAATTCCAACTCGACATCATCATAAGAAAGCAAGGTTTGATATTGTTTCACCAAAGCATTTCTTGGCTCTTTCAAGATACGAACCAAATCATCTACTGTCAACTGTTCAAGAGCAGCAAAGACAGGCAAACGTCCAATCAACTCAGGGATAATACCAAATTTTTTTGAATATCTTCTGCGATGATTTCTTGCATGTAGGAGCTGTTTTCATCAATCGCCTTATTGTTTTTGACCAAATCCGATGACTTTTTTTCACCCAGACGTTGTTTGACGATTCCTTCAATACCATCAAAAGCACCACCCACGATGAAGAGGATATTTTTGGTATCGACTTGAATCATCTCTTGTTGTGGATGTTTACGTCCACCTTGAGGCGGAACACTAGCAACGGTTCCCTCGATAATCTTGAGAAGGGCTTGTTGCACACCTTCACCAGAAACATCACGTGTGATCGATACGTTCTCGCTCTTCTTAGCAATCTTGTCAATTTCATCCACATAGATAATGCCACGCTCTGCACGTTCAATGTTAAAGTCAGCAGCCTGCAAGAGTTTGAGGAGGATATTTTCCACGTCCTCACCCACATAACCAGCCTCAGTAAGAGCAGTCGCATCTGCAATAGCAAAAGGCACATTCAAGCTCTTAGCCAAGGTCTGAGCAAGGAATGTTTTCCCTGAACCAGTTGGGCCAATCATCAAGATGTTTGACTTCTGCAAATCCACATCTTCTGACTCTTCACGCGTATCGTGGAAATTGATGCGTTTGTAGTGGTTGTAAACCGCCACAGCCAAGGCACGCTTGGCACGATCTTGACCGATTACATAGTGGTTCAAGATATGGAGAAGTTCGATTGGTTTTGGAACTTCTGACAAGTCTGCCAAGACTTCCTCAGCCAACTCCTCCCGAATGATTTCCTGGGCTAACTCCACACATTCATTACAGATAAAGGCGTTGTTGCCTGCGATTATTTTTTGTACTTCTTCTTGGCTTTTGCCACAAAATGAGCAATAAACCATCATATCATTATTCCTAGTTGTAGGCATGATTTCCTTCCGTTCTATTCTATACTATAATATCATTCTATCTAAAATAAGGTCATGTAAAAAGCATGGACACTATTGACCAAATTGGTAAAGGCATTTAACCAGAGCAGGACAGAAAGTCCATAGCGCTTTTTACGAAAAGCCTGTGCTCCTGCAAGCAAGCAGACCAAACACAGCATGGCTGTGAAAAAACCAAATATACTACGTTCCATTAGACTTCCTTTCTCTTGCGGTATTGGATGGTAAAATCATAAGGATTTTTCTCATCTTTGGTATAAGATTTGCTTGAAACCGTCTCAAAAAGAGACAAGTCAAACTCTTCAGGAAAATAGGTATCTCCTTCCACCCGAGCATGAATTTGAGTAACAATCACTTCATCAAGGTAGGGTTCAAAAGCCTGAAAAATTTGCTTCCCACCAATGACATAGAGGTTCTTATCTTGAGCCTGATACCAGTCCAATACAGACTCTATATCATTGAAAATACTCACGCCATCCATTTTTTCATCTGAATTACGAGTCAAAATCAAGATCTCCCGTTTTGGAAGCAAGCGACGCCCCATCCCATCAAAGGTCACACGCCCCATCAAGATAGCATGATTCAGAGTTGTTTCTTTGAAGTGTTGCAGTTCTGCTGGCAAATGCCAAGGCAGACGATTGTCCTTACCAATCACACCCTCTTCATCCTGGGCCCAAATAGCTACGATTTTCTTAGTCATGCTTCCATCCTTTTCACTGATAGTACTATTTTATCAAAAAACTCAAAAAAAGACTGGTTTGGAATAGCTTACAGAATAGAAAAAATCTGTAAGAAATTTCCTACAGATTTATATATGTTTCTATTGTTTCTTACAAACCAGGTGCTTGTCCAAGTTCTGCAGCAAGCATCCAGACTGTTTTTTCAAGGTCAGCCTTAGCTCCAACAAAGATATCATTGGTTACATCATCGCCTTCTTTATCTGTCACATCCAAAGCTTCTTGGAAAAGAGTGATGAGGTAACGATAAATTTCAAGGACACGTTCCAAACTTTCTTCTACATTGCGGAACTCTCCAACTTCTTCTTCGATTTCACTGTTTTGAAGGAATTCTGTCAATGTAGAGAATGGGCTTCCACCAAGTGTAATCAAGCGTTCGCTGATTTCATCCAAGTGACCATCAAGAGCATCCATGTACTCATCCATTTTTGGATGCCATACAAGGAAACCACGACCACGCATGTACCAGTGTACTTGGTGCAAAGCAACGTGGGCTACGTACAAATCAGCAACAGCTTGATTCAATACTTCCTTTGTTTTTGCCAATGCTACTGGCGCTGATTTTGTTAATGATGCTACATCTTTTACTGCTTCTTTTTTCAATTCTACCATTTTCTTTACCTCGTTCATTATTTTTTGTAATCACTTCTTAATGATTACTATCTCAGTATACTACTAATGAAAACCAATAGCAAGCCAAATGACCTACATGAGAAAAGTTGCAATAGACTGATAATTTAAGAATTTTTTAGAGAATGTTTAAGTCAATTTCATGTCTATTTGCTTGAGTAAAAAAATAATATACAAATTTCTTGCAAACTGAATAAAAGCTCTTAGATAGTGTATTATTGAGCTACGATATTTCCTAAATAGACTGTCAACAAAAAATATATTTTTATTTTATAGAAACTTAAAAGTAGGGGAAGTGTCTTCAACTACGACATTATCATCTTGATCAGCATCTTATACTCAATGAAAATCAAAGAGTAAACTAGGAAACTAGCCGAAGGCTGCTCAAAGTACATCTTTGGGGTTGCAGATAAAACTGACGAAGTCAGCTCAAAACACTGTTTTGAGGTTGTGGATAGAACTGACGAAGTCAGTAACCATACGCACGGCAAGACTACGTTGACGTGGTTTGAAGAGATTTTTGGAGAGTATTGACTCAGGAAACGAATACTAACAAAGTGTTAAACAGCACAAGAACGACCTTACCCCTCTTGAAATGAGGGACAAGGCCGTTGCTTAATTTCTTATTATTTCATCATTCGCTTTATAGAAAACTGTTTTCTTCTAGAGATTTCATTTTTAAGAAACTGTCTAGCTAATACTTTTTCTCATTAGTCATTCCATGATGATCTTATCAAGTATAGTATCCATAGATATCAAATACTCATAACTTAAAGACTGAGAAAACTACCATAAAATTTAATTGAAGAAATATAAAATTCCTTATTTCTTAAAGATAGACTGTCTGAAATCATCTGTCTCACGAAGATAGGCGTTGTAAATCTTTTTCTTGAGCAAGTTAACCCAACTAGCTTCAACACGACTAGTCGCATTGGTAATGTTACCTACATCCTCTGCCACTGCTTCATCCATCAATTTCTGCATCTCTGCGTAAGAACGAATAGTTACTTTCTTAGTACTATTTGGATTTCTAAGTTCGTACTCAATAGTGATCGGCTTAAGCTTGGTCAGCTGATCAATCCGTTCCTTATACATGGCCTTCTTGAAAGCTACCCAAGAGTCATATTCACCTTTAAATACATTTTCTAGGACTTTTTGGTCTGTCACTAGACCTACATCCCTTCCAGACCATCCGTCCCACGTTTTCTTACCTTCATCAAAGGCTTCCTCAGAGTACTTACCAGAAACATAAGGAACAAATCCTTCATGATATCCCTTGGCTGCCAGTAGCTCATAAGCTGTACGTCGGAACATAACATCCCCTGGAGCCCCTTTAGGATTGCTCAATGCTGAGTAGGTTGGTGAGAAGAGACTAAGACTGAGGTAGCCATTCCGTCCATATTTACCACTATCCCTGTTCTCCCGACGTGTGATTACATCATTCTCAATCAAAGAGTAGAAACTAGTTAGCTGCTTAATTTCCTCTGCAGTGAAGGTTCGTGTCTGGTTACCAGCATGGGTTTCCTTACCATACTTATCTGTAATGTAGTAATTTTCCATCTTTCTGAACCACTGAAGCTTAGCATCATCACTCTGCTTAAGCATAGAAGTACCTTCTAAGTAATCGAGTGTATAGATCATATCAAACATACCATGAACATAGTGTTGCAAGTCTGCTGCGTTTTGAACACGCTCTTTGAAATTATAGGTATGCATCCGTGTCTTAGAATCTTTATCCACCTTGAAGAGGGTATTAAGAGTAATAGTTGGTTCGTCAGGGGTTGGAGTAGATTGCAAGAGTCCTCGAGCATAGAGTTCAGCTCCCAGACCTTCACGACGACCATTGCCCTCAAAGTAGATGCCACCATCAGAGTTATGGGTCATTTCATGCGTATAAACAGAGTTACCATAGTCTTCCAATAAACGAGCAGCGTCAAAGTGGGTTACACTTCCTGTAGCATAGGCATTGTAGCCCTTGCTTGGATACCACTTGCCTGCTGGTCCAAAGAACTCCTGCATAGCTAACGATTTCTTATCATTAGCTGGAGCCCAATATCTTTGACCAGTACTATCTTTCATTAGGAATCCATCGTAAACTAGTACGGAACGGAAAAGCTTGTCCCTGCTTTCTGGACTTAGAATCTTGTACCAGAAATCATAATGATCGCGCTGATATTCAGCTGATTTTCTAACTCTATCTTCGACATATTCTACCAACTCTGCATCTGTCCTTACCTTACCATCGACAACATCTCGGTAACGATCATAAGCACCCATGGAGATAGTGGACATATTGGAGATGACATAGACACCTTTCTCACTCATAGTCAAGAGCGGTAGAAGCATGCCCTTATATTCCCAATTATCAGCAGTAATCTTATCATAAACGCCGACAGAATACTTGCTCTTGCCCTCAGCTGTATCCTGAATCTTTCTAGCCTCTGCTATATCTGACTTAGACTCTACGATATAAGCTTTTGTATTGGTCTTGAGCCATTCATTATTAGTCTTGTATGGTAAGAAGATCTGACGGTAATTTTCCAAATAATTGAAAAGTCCACGCTTACCAGTCGCTTCAGAGAGCGAAGCATCATAAGCTAAATGATTGTTCTTTGTTTTAAGATTATTCATTCCTGACTGGCCTAATGAAATAATGGTGTCTATCGTTGAAGCACTATGGTGGCCAAAGAAATCAAACTTATAAGCAGATAAATCTTTGACATTAATATTATCATAATTAATATTATACCAACGGTTAAGATAGGTAAGCCCAAGCAAGAAGGCTTCCTTATTGGCTGTAATCTTGTGAGCTACATAGTCAGCCACAACATTGCCTTCAGTATTGATTGACTTATCCATAGCCAGAACTTTGCGTAACTCTTCTGAGAGCTTGGTCTTGACTTGTTCAAAAGCCCCATCAAGATAAAGATCATCCAAGGAAGTGTCAGCATTTACACCTAAAACAGTTCGCATGGCTGGTGAGTCAAGAACTACCTTATTCAACTCTGGCAGTACTTGATTCAGAACTCTGCTATAGTCTGATAAGAAAGCTTCAGGTGTATAAAGGAGATCTAAGCCGTTTACACTGTATTCTGCAATTGCTTGATTCTTAAACTCTCCTTTATAAGTCAAATTCAGGTAATCAACCGTATTATCCTCGAAGTGTAACATCAAACGGTCAATAGATGCCTTATTACTATTAATATCAGTGATAATCTGGTCACCTTTCATTGGAACAACATCCAACAAATATTCTGTATTGAGCTTATGATGATCTGGAAGTTTATTTCCATAGCTAATGATTGTCTCCTTGTTATAGAACGGAAGGAGTTTCCATATTGGAATAAGCTATCAAACGATTTTCTCGAGTATTCTTCTCTTGAGCATAGTTAACAGAATAAAGGTTAAGATTCGTGTCCTCTAGATTTGTCGTAATATCTAAACTAGCTAGCTTCTCTTCTGCCTCGTTCAGAGTCAGTGTTGAAGTGACAAACTTGTCATTTTCCAGCGTTTGATTTCCTTCAACAGCATAAGCTTCTGTAATACGATCATTATTGTAGGCTTTGATCTCCAGAAATACTATAAACATTCGTACCACTAATATTACTGATAACATTGTCAACCAAGCCATTGAAGTAATTGGATCCTACGATACCGCCAATCTGACCATTCTTAGTAGTATTTTGAATCTTTCCAGTTGCATAAGAACGGCTAATACGGGCATTGTTCTCCAAACGACCAACCAAACCGCCGAATCGTTGGTTGTTGGCTCTAGCACCTGCTAGAATGGTCACATCTGCTCTGCTTTGACTGAGCAAGGAATCTCCTCCCTTAAGATTAGCAACCAAACCACCAACATTATATTCTTTGCCCTGTTTCTCGTTTGCCTGGATGACACCAGTGAAGGAACTGTTGGAAATTTGTGTGTTTGTTGCACTAACAACCAGCCCCGCCACATTAGAAGCATTGCCTATCACCGATACTTTACCTTGGACAGAAACGTCTGTAATTCGAGCATTTTCTGCACTCCGAGCTAAGGCAGCAGAGTCATAGCTACCCACAATATTGACATCCTTCAAATCCATACCAGAAACAGAAGAACCACTCTTGAGGTTTTCGAACAAAGGCTTAGCTAGATTATAGATGGCATACTGCTTACCATTATGATTGCCAGTCAGACTGCCTGTGAAGTTCCCTCTGAGATAGACATAATCCGCAGGTGCCAGACTAACCTCACTAGCATCCAAATCAGCTCCCAAAACATAATTACTAGCCATATTTTTCTTCATGGCATCTATCAATCCAGCAAAGCTAGTGTAAACATTTTGCTGACTAGGAACTGTCTTACTGATATAGAAGTCGTAGCCAGACTTGTAGCCTGTCTCACCTTCTTGAACAAGCTCAGGCAACGAGACTGTTACCCTATAAACATCTTTTCCGTCTTTTTGGATTTCAGAAATACTGTGAACTGGGAGAAGCATTTCCTTAGCTTCACTTGATTTGACTTTTACAAAGTAGTTTGACAGATCTTTAGGCATGGAACTCATTGATACCAGTCGCTTGTATTGGTCATTATCTTTACTGTAAAACTCAACTGAATCAACATCTCGGAAGGAGATCTTCTTATATTCAAGTTCAAATTCACGACTGTCTGTTTCAAATTCAGTGACACTACCATTGTCCAGTTCATATGTCAGCTTGGTTTTCAAAGTATAAGCTGTGTAGTAATCCAACTCTCCAATCTTTAGACTGTCATCGAAATTAGTGATTGGAAGAGTACGAACAAGCTTATCCCCCTGATATAATTCTGCAGTAGCTGAACGGAAGGATTTTGTTTGGTCTTTCAAGCTATATTGGATCGCAACAGACTTATCATCTACATTTTCAGTCAGGCTTAGAATCGAAACTATTGGCTTGACTTTTGACACTCCATTGAGTGCTTCTTTGGCGGCTTGCAGACTAGCAAGAGCTTGATTGACTTGTACTTGTGTGGCCGTTTGACTATTCAGAACTATTTCTGACTTGGCCAATTGGTCTGTATAAACTGTCTTCTTATCCGAATCAGCATTCTTATATTTAGCAGAAGTTTTAACAGTGACATTTAAATCATACTCAGTCTGAAGAGCAGTTTTGACAACCTCAAGACCACTTAATTGCGCCTTAGCCTGTTTGATTTGTTCCACCAGTTGATTGATTTCTGCTTGACTAGCTTGGGATTGAGTAAGAATCGCCTGACCTGCCATCAATGCAGAATCATAGTTAGATTGATGACTTTGATTATCATTGAAATAACGTGCCTCTGCTTTAATCTGAGCTGCTTCTGTCAATAAATTATGCAGTGTAATTAAGTCGAACTCTTCTAAAGAATCTGCTGTCGGTGCATCATTCGGAACCATAGCCGGCTTAGCTGTACCAACTTTAACAACCTGGGTAATTGGGGATAAGGTCTCCTCATTTGACAACTCTTGTCGGTCAATTTCCTGGCCATTAGAGCTGTAGATACGAGTCTTAATCGTACGTTCACCTTGAACTCCCGGGGTTACAATGTTACGACTGCCTTGGACAAGTTCGTCCGTTTCTTCTTCACGAACTGCGAAGTTGATTTTATCTACTCGAATTTCATCGGTGAAGGTTAACGGGTACTCTGGAAGAGATTCTGCTGTCGGTGATTCATTCGGAATCATCGTCGGCTTAGCTGTGCCAACTTTAACAATCTGGGTAACTGGGGATAGGGTCTCCTCATTTGACAACTCCTGACGGTCAATTTCCTGACCATTAGAGCTGTAGATACGAGTCTTAATCGTACGTTCACCTTGAACTCCCGGGGTTACAATGTTACGACTGCCTTGAACAAGTTCGTCCGTTTCTTCTTCACGAACTGCGAAGTTGATTTTATCTACTCGAATTTCGTCAGTGAAGGTTAACGGGTACTCTGGAAGAGATTCTGCTGTTGGTGATTCATTCGGAACCATCGTCGGCTTAGCTGTGCCAACTTTAACAACCTGGGTAACTGGGGATAGGGTCTCCTCATTTGACAACTCTTGACGGTCAATTTCCTGGCCATTAGAGCTGTAGATACGAGTCTTAATCGTACGTTCACCTTGAACTCCCGGGGTTACAATGTTACGACTACCTTGAACAAGTTCGTCCGTTTCTTCTTCACGAACTGCGAAGTTGATTTTATCTACTCGAATTTCGTCGGTGAAGGTTAACGGGTACTCTGGAAGAGATTCTGCTATCGGTGATTCATTCGGAACCATCGTCGGCTTAGCTGTACCAACTTTAACAACCTGGGTAACTGGGGATAAGGTCTCCTCATTTGACAACTCTTGTCGGTCAATCTCCTGGCCATTAGAGCTGTAGATACGAGTCTTAATCGTACGCTCTCCTTGAACTCCCGGGGTTACAATGTTACGACTGCCTTGAACAAGTTCGTCCGTTTCTTCTTCACGAACTGAGAAGTTGATTTTATCTACTCGAATTTCGTCGGTGAAGGTCAACGGGTACTCTGGAAGAGATTCTGCTGTCGGTGATTCATCCGGAACCATCGTCGGCTTAGCTGTACCAACTTTAACAACCTGGGTAACTGGGGATAAGGTCTCCTCATTTGACAACTCTTGTCGGTCAATTTCCTGACCATTAGAGCTGTAGATACGAGTCTTAATCGTACGTTCACCTTGAACTCCCGGTGTGACAATGTTACGGGTGCCTTCTGTAATCTCATCTGTATACAGCTCGACGATAGAAAAATCTATCTTTTCTATTCTTATAATGTCATTTATACTAAACTTCAACTCTGGAATTTCGTGAACTGGAGCTGTGTCTGGACTTGTACCATACTCAGCTAACTCTGGAATTTCGTGAATTGGAGCTGTGTCTGGACTTGTACCATACTCAGCTAACTCTGGAACTTCGTGAATTGGAGTTGTAGCCGAACTTGTGCCATACTCAGCTAACTCTGGAATTTCGTGAACTGGAGCTGTATCTGGATTGGTGCCATACTCAGCTAACTCTGGAATTTCGTGAACTGGAGCTGTATCTGGACTTGTGCCATACTCAGCTAACTCTGGAGCCTCGTGAACTGGAGCTGTATCTGAACTTGTACCATACTCAGCTAACTCTGGAATTTCGTGAACTGGAGCTGTATCTGGATTGGTGCCATACCCAGCTAACTCTGGAGCCTCGTGAACTGGAGCTGTATCTGGACTTGTGCCATACCCAGCTAACTCTGGAGCCTCGTGAACTGGAGCTGTATCTGGACTTGTGCCATACTCAGCTAACTCTGGAATTTCGTGAACTGGAGCTGTATCTGGACTTGTGCCATACTCTACTAACTCTGGAACTTCGTGAACTGGAGTTGTAGCCGGACTTGTGCCATACTCAGCTAACTCTGGAACCTCGTGAACTGGAGCTGTGTCCGGACTTGTGCCATACTCAGCTAACTCTGGAATTTCGTGAACTGGAGCTGCGTCCGGACTTGTGCCATACTCTACTAACTCTGGAACTTCATGAACTGGAGCTGTATCTGGATTGGTGCCATACTCAGCTAACTCTGGAACCTCGTGAACTGGAGCTGTGTCCGGACTTGTGCCATACTCAGCTAACTCTGGAATTTCGTGAACTGGAGCTGCGTCCGGACTTGTGCCATACTCTACTAACTCTGGAACTTCATGAACTGGAGCTGTATCTGGATTGGTGCCATACTCAGCTAACTCTGGAACCTCATGAACTGGAGCTGTATCTGGACTTGTACCATACTCAGCTAACTCTGGAACTTCGTGAACTGGAGCTGTATCTGAACTTGTACCATACTCTACTAACTCTGGAACTTCGTGAACTGGAGCTGTATCTGGACTTGTGCCATACTCAGCTAACTCTGGAGCCTCGTGAACTGGAGCTGTATCTGGACTTGTACCATACTCAGCTAACTCTGGAATTTCGTGAACTGGAGCTGTATCTGGACTTGTGCCATACTCAGCTAACTCTGGAATTTCGTGAACTGGAGCTGTATCTGGACTTGTGCCATACTCAGCTAACTCTGGAGCCTCGTGAACTGGAGCTGTATCTGGACTTGTACCATACTCAGCTAACTCTGGAACCTCGTGAACTGGAGCTGTATCTGGATTGGTGCCATAGTCTACTAATGATTTATTCTTATGAGAAGAAGAAAGGCTATTTCCCCTTTTATCCTCATTCTTTAGATAACCAATATATTCAAAGCCGTCAATATGCAAAGGTTTTGGCAGAGATTCTCCAACACCTAAATTTATACTTTGATTATAAGCAGCAAGCTCAATGTTGGTGACAGCCAAGGCAGTTGGAGATAATAACACAGACCCCATTCCTGTCACCAATAAGATAGACGATAAATATCTCTTGCCATTCTTAGCCCGAGCAAATATTAACACCAAGAATGTAAAACCCGCAACTGCAAAAATTGACTCCCAGACACCAGAGTAGCCGGTCTGAGGTAATGCTCCATATCCTAGTTTTTGATCTTTGGGACGATAAACTAAATAATAGCTTTCTGATATCTCTTCAACATGCTTTGGAATCTCTCTGATCAAGATAGACTTCTCTGCTTCAGTTAATTCAGATTCCATTACATAATAGTAGCTCACTTGAGCTGACTGTCCATGTGAAATCTCTGTAGCTTTAACAGGGGATAAATCTCCAGCTATTAAACTACTAAAAAAGAAACTTCCTATAGTAGCCGAGACTAATCCAACTGACAATTTTCTAAAAGAAAAACGCTGACGTTTTTCTCCATAAAACCATTGTTTCATTTTAATTTTTTCCTCTTAAATATAATATGCCATACTATCTATTTTACCCAATTATAGTTAATTATTCAAATTTTTTTGGTCAATTTTTTTCAGTTTGAAAATACTTTTTAAACAACATAATAGCAAGTTAAAAAGCTTTTTAAAATTTTTCTTAATATAATTGTGAAAATATACAAAATAATGAACTTCTCCACATTATACAATTTATACTGAATAAACAGAAAAATCAAAGTATATTATATTAAAAAAGTGTTAGAGATTCTTCTTTTTGAAACAAGAGCCAGTATAAATCATGCTTATGTAAGCTTTGAAGACGATTAAGAATTGTTATACTCAATTGTTTTCAACAACCTATCGAAATCGACACAAAAAGTTTGGATTACGAATGAATTTGATTGCTGGCATTATCAACGGTGAACTAGGACTTTAGTTTCGCAGAAAGTCTATTAGAAAACGAGCATCTCCAAGTGTGGAAATACTCGCTTATTTGGCTCTATAATATTTGTAGTGGGTAAATCCCCTATAGATATTATGGAGCCTATTTTGTTGTAGAAAAAAAGTCCCATAAGATCTATAATGAAAAGCAACCAAACCATCATTAGAAAGAATCCTATGGAACAATTACATTTTATCACAAAACTTCTTGATATCAAAGACCCAAATATCCAAATTGTAGATATCGTTAATAGGGATACTCACAAAGAAATCTTCGCTAAACTGGACTATGACGCCCCGTCTTGCCCTGATTGCGGAAGTCAAATGAAGAAATATGATTTTCAAAAACCTTCTAAAATTCCTTACCTTGAAACTACTGGTATGCCTACTAGAATTCTTCTTAGAAAGCGCCGTTTTAAGTGCTATCAGTGCTCGAAAATAGCGGTCTCCGAGACCTCCCTCGTCAAGAAGAATCACCAAATCCCTCGTATCATCAACCAAAAGATTGCCCAGAAGCTGATTGAAAAGACTTCTATGACCGATATTGCTCATCAGCTGTCTATTTCAACTTCAACTATTATTCGCAAACTCAATGACTTCCGTTTTAAGTCTGATTTTTCTTACCTCCCTGAGATTATGTCCTGGGACGAATATGCCTTTACTAAGGGAAAGATGAGTTTCATTGCTCAAGATTTTCATAAGCTCAATATTATCACTGTTCTTGAGGGTAGAACACAAGCTATCATTCGAAATCACTTTCTGCGCTACGATAGATCCGTTCGTTGTCAGGTGAAAATCATTACGATGGATATGTTTAGTCCTTACTATGACTTGGCTAAACATCTTTTTCCGTATGCCAAAATCGTTCTGAGATCGCTTCCACATTGTACAACATCTTAGCCGTGCTATGAGTCGTGTTCGTGTCCAAATCATGAAGCAATTTGAGCGAAAAAGCTCATGAATATAAGGCTATCAAGCGCTACTGGAAACTCATTCAACAGGATAGCCGTAAACTGAGTGATAAGCGATTTTATCGCCCTACTTTTCGCATGCACTTAACCAATAAAGAAATTCTAGACAAGCTTTTGAGCTATTCAGAAGACTTAAAACACCACTACAATGTCTATCAACTCTTGCTTTTTCACTTTCAGAATAAGGAACCGGAGAAATTTTTCGGACTCATTGAAGACAATCTAAAGCAGGTTCATCCTCTTTTTCAGACTGTCTTTAAAACCTTCCTCAAAGATAAAGAGAAAATCGTCAACGCTCTTCAATTCCCCTATTCAAACGCCAAACTGGAAGCAACCAATAATCTTATCAAACTTATTAAGCGCAATGCCTTTGGTTTTCGGAACTTTGAAAACTTCAAAAAACGGATTTTTATCGCTCTGAACATCAAAAAAGAAAGGACAAATTTCGTCCTTTCTCGAGCTTAGCTTTTCTTCAACCCACTACACTTGACAAAGAGCCATAAAAAATGGAACAGACATCTGAATGCTGTTCCACCTAGCTTTTGCTACTGATTATTTTACAAAGTCAAGCAAAGCCAAGAAGCTTTCTGCTTCAAGTGATGCACCACCTACAAGGGCACCGTCAACGTCTGGGCAAGCCATGTATGAAGCAACGTTTTCAGGTTTAACAGAACCACCGTATTGAACACGAACTTTGTCCGCAACTTCTTGACCGAAGTCAGCAGCTACAACGTCACGAACAACTTTACACATTTTTTGTGCATCATCTTGTGAAGCTGATTTACCAGTACCGATAGCCCAGATTGGCTCGTAAGCGATAACTGATGCAGCAACTTGTTCAGCAGTCAAACCAGCCAATGCAGCAGATACTTGAGCACCTACGAATTCAGCAGCTTTACCAGCTTCATAAGTTTCAAGTGATTCACCACAACAGATGATTGGAAGCATACCGTTCGCAAAGATTGCTTTTGCTTTTTTTATTAATATCTTCGTCAGTTTCATGGAAGTAGTCACGGCGTTCTGAGTGACCGATAACAACGTAGTCAGTACCGATTTCTTTCAAAACTTGTGGGCTTGTTTCACCAGTGAAAGCACCTGCATTTTTCAAAGTAGCAGTTTTTGAGCAGCAACTTTAAGGTTTGAACCTTTTGCAGCAGCAAGAACAGTTGTCAAATCAAGAGCTGGAGCTGCGATACCTGCTTTCAACAAGATCTGATGAAGGAAGTTTTGATGCAACTGCTTCAACGAATGCTTTAGCTTCTTCTGGATTTTTGTTCATTTTCCAGTTACCAGCGATAAATGGTTTACGTGACATTTCACATACCTCTTTTTTCAATTTATTTTCTATTTATTTTATCACAATTAAACACAGCTTGCAAATCTTACTCGGATTTCAAGCCTGCTTACATGAATTAATCCTTCCAGAGATCCATAGCATTTCTGAAATCTGCAGATACCTGTGTCAACTGAGGATTGCTTGCTTCTCTCTCTGCCCGCTTAACCTCAATTTGAGCCACACTTTTGATACCTTCATGGCGCCAGTTTCTCAAAATAGCCTGAATGTACTTCCAGTTTGGTTTCCCATTCAAAACAGCTTCACGAAGAGCTTCCTTAATCAAGTCAGCACTGGTTCCATCTTCCTTTAGTGTCTTAGTCAAATCCTCAATCTCAAAAGGTGTCAACAAGCGTCCCAACTCCTGCTGGAAGGTTTCCACCAAATCCTTGAGCTGATTTTGAGGTGTCAACTGGTCTGAACTTGAATGAGCAACTCCAAGCAAGTCATCCAAACGTTCCAAAGCCAAGCTAGCATCAAAAAGCAATTCGATTTCACCATTCAATTCGATAGTTCGATACTGAAGCAGTCCCCTCTCTGTCAGATTGGAAATAGCCTGATTGACATCCGAAATTTCCTTGCCAATCCTGTCAGCAATCTGGCTTGGCGACATTTCTTCCAAACCTGTCGTATTTTGCAAATAGAAAAATTGCCAGACCAGAAAATCGTCGCTAGAAGGAAAGAGTTCCTTAAAATGCAAGAGCAGGGCACTCGGTAAAACCAAGTTCCCTGATTTAAAAGCGTCTAAATATGTCATAAATCCTCTTATAAATAGCCAAATGCGGATGCATCATCTTGAATTTTTCTCCAGTCAAAAGGCGTTTCCTGATAGACCGCATAGTTTACCCAGTTACTGAAAAAGAGGGCTGCTGACGAAGACCAACAAAGACAAGGTGTCTGATTAACATCATCATCCTTAAAGTAATTTTCTGGAATATGTGGGTCTAAACCTGCATCACAATCCCTAAAATACTCTTTTGCCAGGGTATCACGGTCATATTCCAAATGCCCAAAACTATAAATTTCTCGTAAATCACGACTGGCCAAAATCGAAACCCCAACCTGAGGACCCTCTGATAAAATCTCGAGATTAGTTTTGTTTAAGACCTCTTCCTTAGAAATCTCCGTGTGCCGTGAATGAGGGGAAACGTAGCTATCATCAAAGCCTCTAAAAAGAAGGTGACCCTCTTTTAGGGTGTCTTGAGGATAAATACCTGATAGCTTACTGTCCATCTGGTATTTTTCCACTCCATAGCGCAGATAAAGACCAGCCTGAGCACCCCAACAGATATGAAGGGTCGAATAGACATGGGTCTTGGACCACTCAAGCACCTGACTGAATTCCTCCCAATAGTCCACTTCCTCAAATGGTAAATGCTCAATCGGAGCCCCTGTGATAATCATCCCATCAAAATACTCGTCCTTGACTTCAGGAAAAGTTTTATAAAAGGTCTCCATGTGCTCTGCACGAGTCGTTTTAGAACGATGGCTCTCCATATAGAGAAAGTCTATGTCCAATTGCAAAGGAGTATTTGCTAAATGCCGTAACAACTGGGTCTCTGTGACCACTTTTTTGGGCATTAGGTTTAAAATCAAAATTTTCAAGGGACGGATATCTTGGTGGGCCGCACGTTGATCATCCATGACAAAGATATTCTCTGTCCGTAAAATCTCAACAGCTGGCAATTTTTTATCAATTCTAATCGGCATAACCTTCTCCTAACTGTACTCTTTTAGAAATAATTGAATGTGTTTGAAGTCAAATCTCAAACACTTAGTCCTTTTATTATACTGCAAGAAGATATAGTTTTCAATTATAGTTTTTCTCTAACTAGCTATAGTCTATTTTTATATCCTAATGTAGAGAAAACAGCCCTAGGGACTGTTTTTCATTAATAATGCATCAAAACTTTGTAATCGTAGTCACCGATTTTTTCACGACCGTTCAATTCATCCAATTCAACAAGGAAGGCACAACCTGCTACAACACCACCAAGTTTTTCAATCATCTCGATAGTTGCCTTAACAGTTCCACCTGTAGCCAAGAGGTCATCTACGATAAGAACACGTTGACCTGGCTTAATAGCGTCAGCATGCATAGTCAAGGTATCAACCCCGTACTCTTTTTCATAGTCAGCAGAAATGACTTCGCGTGGCAATTTTCCTGGCTTACGAACAGGCGCAAAACCAATTCCCAACTCAAAAGCAACAGGACAACCCACGATAAATCCACGAGCCTCAGGTCCTACGATCATATCAATTTTCTTGTCAGTAGCATATTGAACGATTTCACGAACAGCATAGCTATAAGCATTTCCATCAGCCATCAAAGGACTGATATCACGGAAAGTAATACCTTCCTTAGGATAATTTTCAATTGTTGCAATGTAATCTTTTAAATTCATCTTTTTCTTTCTTTCAAAGTTTTTTACTCCCTATTATACCATATTTTCTAATAAAGAAGGAAGAGAAAACAGTATTTCATTTGCTACTCACCCTATAAGCCAAATAAGACAACCATTTTAGGCTCTATAATATTTGTAGTGGGTAAATCCCCTATGGATATTATGGAGCCTATTTTGTTGTAGAAAAAAAGTCCCATAAGATCTATAATGAAAAGCAACCAAACCATCATTAGAAAGAATCCTATGGAACAATTACATTTTATCACAAAACTTCTTGATATCAAAGACCCAAATATCCAAATTGTAGATATCGTTAATAGGGATACTCACAAAGAAATCTTCGCTAAACTGGACTATGACGCCCCGTCTTGCCCTGATTGCGGAAGTCAAATGAAGAAATATGATTTTCAAAAACCTTCTAAAATTCCTTACCTTGAAACTACTGGTATGCCTACTAGAATTCTTCTTAGAAAGCGCCGTTTTAAGTGCTATCATTGCTCGAAAATGATGGTAGCTGAGACTTCTCTCGTCAAGAAGAATCACCAAATCCCTCGTATCATCAACCAAAAGATTGCCCAGAAGCTAATTGAGAAGACTTCTATGACCGATATTGCCCGTCAGCTGTCTATTTCAACTTCAACTGTTATTCGCAAGCTCAATGACTTCTGTTTTAAGTCTGATTTTTCTTACCTCCCTGAGATTATGTCCTGGGACGAATATGCCTTCACTAAGGGAAAGATGAGTTTCATTGCTCAAGATTTTGATAAGCTCAATATTATCACTGTTCTTGAGGGTAGAACACAAACTATCATAAGAAATCATTTTCTGCGCTACAATCGCTCTGTTCGTTGTCAGGTGAAAATCATTACTATGGATATGTTTAGTCCTTACTATGACTTGGCTAAACATCTTTTTCCGTATGCCAAAATCGTTCTAGATCGCTTCCACATTGTACAACATCTTAGCCGTGCTATGAGTCGTGTTCGTGTCCAAATCATGAAGCAATTTGAGCGAAAATCTCATGAATATAAGGCTATCAAGCGCTACTGGAAACTCATTCAACAGGATAGCCGTAAACTGAGTGATAAGCGATTTTATCGCCCTACTTTTCGCATGCACTTAACCAATAAAGAGATTATTGACAAGCTTTTGAGCTATTCAGAAGACTTGAAACACCACTATCATCTCTATCAACTCTTGCTTTTTCACTTTCAGAATAAGGAACCGGAGAAATTTTTCGGACTCATTGAGGAAAATCTAAAGAAAGTTCATCCTCTTTTTAAGACTGTCTTTAAAACCTTTCTAAAGGACAAAGAGAAAATCGTCAATGCCCTTCAGTTACCCTATTCTAATGCCAAATTAGAAGCAACCAATAATCTCATCAAACTTATCAAACGCAATGCCTTTGGTTTTCGGAACTTTGAAAACTTCAAAAAACGGATTTTTATCGCTCTGAATATCAAAAAAGAAAGGACGAAATTTGTCCTTTCTCGAGCTTAGCTTTTCTTCAACCCACTACAGTTGACAAAGAGCCCCATTTTATAGAGACTATAACTTACATACAAAAACGAGCACTTTCGTACTCGTCCTCTGATATAAACTACTGATTAAAGTGAGTTAACGTCAACCTTGATACCAACACCTTGAGTAGTTGTGATTGTCAAGCTTGTTACGTAAGTTCCTTTAGCAGTAGCTGGTTTAGCTTTTTGGATTGTTTCGTTAAATGCTTTGAAGTTTTCAACCAACTTGTCAGCTTCAAATGAAACTTTACCGATGATCGCTTGTACGATACCTGCACGGTCCGCACGGTAAGTGATTTTACCACCTTTAGACTCTTCAACTGCTTTAGCAACATCCATTGTTACAGTACCAGTTTTAGGGTTTGGCATCAAGTTACGTGGTCCAAGGACACGTCCAAGACGTCCAACAAGAGCCATCATGTCAGGTGTTGCGATAACTACGTCGAAGTCCAACCAACCGTCGTTGATTTTAGCAACAAGGTCGTCTTCACCAACGAAGTCTGCACCAGCAGCTTTTGCTTCTTCAGCTTTTGCACCACGTGCAAATACAAGAACGCGAGCTGTTTTACCAGTACCGTTTGGCAATACCATTGCTCCACGGATTTGTTGGTCAGCTTTTTTAACGTCAATGTTCAAGTTGTAAGCAACTTCTACAGTTGCATCGAATTTTGCAAAGTTAGTTTCTTTTGCAAGAGCTACAGCTTCTTCAACGCTGTATGCTTTTGTGCTGTCGATCTTCTCAAGAGCAGCACGAAGTTGTTTGCTTTTTTTAGCCATTTTCTATTCTCCTTGTAAGTGGTTCAATCGATTTTCATCTCCCACGTCACTTCTCGAAATGATGAAGTCTTGCGGGTTATATAGGGATGTTATTGATTAGTCAACAACAGTGAATCCCATAGAACGAGCAGTACCTTCGATCATACGCATTGCAGACTCTACGTTTGCTGCGTTCAAATCTGGCATCTTAGTTTCTGCAATTTCTTGTACTTGCGCACGAGTAACTGTAGCAACTTTAGTTTTGTTAGGTGTCCCTGATCCTTTTTCAACACCTGCAGCTTTTTTCAAAAGAACAGCAGCTGGTGGTGTTTTTGTAACGAAAGTAAATGATTTGTCTTCGTATACTGAGATAACAACTGGAATGATCATACCAGCTTGGTCAGCAGTACGAGCGTTGAACTCTTTTGTGAATCCCATGATGTTGATACCAGCTTGACCAAGAGCAGGTCCAACCGGTGGAGCTGGTGTAGCTTTACCAGCAGGGATTTGCAATTTTACAAGTTTTTCGACTTTTTTAGCCATTTTTAAATCCTCCTTTGTGGTTTTGGCGGTAATTAAATATTTTTACCTCCCACAAGTATGCTTTTCACATACCCATCTATTATACACTATTTATCTAGAATTGCAAGAGAAAAGTTTATTTTTTAATCAACGTAATCTCCGCCTTCAAAGCCGTAGTATTCTTCCAAACTGAGACCACTCTCAGCAATTTCTTTAGCTTCTTTTCCGACATAACGAAGGTGCCATTCTTCAGCCATATAGCCTGTTTCCTTTTCCTTGCCTTTGAGATAACGGACAACAAAACCATAATCAGCTGCATGGTCCAGGAGCCATTGGGCTGCTTTTTCTTCTGTTACCAAATCACCATTTGTCCCAATCACATCAAAGGCCAAGCCAGTTTGGTGTTCGCTATAGCCAGGACGGGCAGAATAACGGTCGGCAGCTTCTTTCCCATCTTGATTGACATAATCTTGATAGAGCTTAGTCTGAGTTTCATAACTTCTAAAACCACTGTAATGGTCGCTGATTGGGAAACCTGCCTCTTGCATCGCTTTGATGAGTTTGACCAGCTCTGCCTTGGCTGTTGGATTTTCCCCTGGATTATAGTCTTTCGACAAAGGATAATGTTTATTTGCTACGATGATTTCATCGTATTTCCCTTGGATGCTGTAGTAGTCACCTTTATTGACCACTTCTGCTTTTTTCTGGGAAGCTCCCTGAGATTTACTGCCGACTGCTCCATCAGCTTTGGCTGTTTGTTCTGTTTTAGCCGCTCCATCTTCATTTTTTGTTTTTTCCTGTGAACAAGCTGCTAAACTCAAGGCTAGCAAGGCTGTCAAGACAAGATATCTTTTTTTCATTTCTACTCCTTTATTTCTAATAATTTATCTACTTCTGACGATAAACGTTTGACTAGTTTTTTTATCTCATCCGGTTTTGCTTGGCAGGTTTCAGCTGCCATTTCTTCAAAGGGAACCCACCAAACTGGACCACGTCCATTGAGACCGTAACCATTCATATCACCTCTTCGTCTAGGAAACATATGCCAGTGGAGGTGAGCATCGCCATTGCCAAGAAGTTCGATATTCATTTTCTCAGCAGCAAAGGCCTTGGCAACTGCCTCTTGGACTAGACTCATTTCCTCTAGAAAACGGAGTCTCATTTCCTTTTCTAAATGGTGCAATTCCGTGACGTGTTCCTTGGCTAGAAAGAGACTATAGCCTGCAAAATACTGGTGATCTCCAATGACAAGATAGCCTGTTTCCAACTCTTTGACAAAGTAAGGATTGTCCCCAGCTTTAATGAGCTCAATTCTCTGGCAAATAAGGCACATATTAGTCTACCAACCCGCTCTTAAGGTAAGCATCAACCATACGCTCTGTTGCGACCACCGAGTCAATATGAGTGCGTTCATATGAATGGCTAGACTCGATACCAGCACCGAGAAGGGCGTGTTTGACTTCTGCACCTGCAGACATAGCTGCCGAAGCGTCCGAACCATAAAATGGATAGATGTCCAGCTTAAATGGAATATCTTGCTCTTTAGCCAAGGCAACCAAATGTTGACGGAAGTCATAGTGATAAGGTCCTGAAGCATCCTTGACACAGATAGACACTGTGTACTCATCTGTTTGCTGATCATCGCCCATAGCTCCCATATCCACAGCCAGATATTCTACTACCTGAGCAGGAATATTAGAGTTAGCACCATGCCCCACTTCTTCAAAGACTGAAAGCAAAATGGGTTGTTACTGGCAATTCAATCTTCTCTTCCTTATAAATGCGAAGTAGGTTAAGCAAAATCGCTGCGCTGACCTTATCGTCCAAATGACGAGACTTGATAAATCCTGTCTCTGTCACGACAGTTCGTGGGTCAAAGCTGATAAAATCACCAACCTCAATCCCCAAGGCACGAGTTTCTTTTTCATTGGTCACTTTTGCATCCAAACGCACTTCCATATTGTCCTGGGTGCGTTCTGCAGTTCCTGCATCCTTGTAGACATGGCAAGAAGTTTGGTGGATGAGGATGGTGCCTGATAGCTTTTGATCTGTACTAGCCACATGAACGGTACAGTTTTCTCCTTCAATCATATTCCAAGGAAAACCACCGATACGGTCCAATTTGAGACGGCCGTCTGGTTTGACAGCGCGGACAATGGCACCAAGCGTATCCACATGGGCAGTCACATAGCGGTGTTCTTCATCATTTTGACCTTTGATGGTCACATTGACACCACCCTTGGCTGTGCGAACCGGCTGGTAACCAAAACCTTCTAAAGTCTTGACTAAATAGTCCGAAATTTCACGAGTAAAACCCGTTGGCGACGCAATGGCTGTCAGTCCTTTGATATATTCTACTGTTTGATTCATTTCTTCACCTCTTTGCCACCTATTATAACACATTTATCATCGGATAAAAAAAGAAAATCACTCCTGTAGACTTGGCTACAAAAGTGATTTTAGTGATTATTCCATTTCAAAAACATCGCTTTCTTGCTTGTTTGGTAGAACCAATGAGAGCAAGATTCCGACAATGGCTGGCACCAACCATGGGAGAGATGCCTTAGCAAAAGGAAGAGCGTTAACAAGGTTTGCAAGAAACTCAACCTTAAACGAGCTTCCTAGTACGCTTGCAATGGCAATAGCTGTAACCACAGCAATTGTCAACTGCATACCTGGTTTTGAAAGAGCCACAAATTTATTCACAATGACAATCATAACGATGGCAATGGTGATTGGGTACAAGATAACCAGTACAGGAATTGAGTACTTGATAATCGCATCAAGACCCAAATTAGCAATGGCAAATCCAATCAAGGTAAAGGCTGTCGCATAAACCTTGTAGCTGATTTGTGGGAAGCGCTCATTAAAGAACTCAGCAGTTGACACAATCAAACCAACTGTAGTTGTGAAGCAGGTTACAGTAACCATAGCTGCAAGGAAGATTTGAGCTGTTGAACCAAAGATTTCTTGAGTTGCTTGTGACAAGATGTAAACACCTGGTGTTCCACCCTTCATCGCTTCAGCTGGTACTGGGAAATGATTTCCAAGGAAACCTAAACCGATGTAAAGAGCGCTGAAAGCAAGGGCTACAACGATACCAACAACCCAAATAGTTGAAATGTATTCTTTCTTACTTGAAAATCCAAGTTGTTTCAAGGTTTGAACTGCGATTACACTGAAGGCAACCGAAGCAAGAGCATCCAAGGTATTATAACCTTCTAGGAAACCTGTACCAAAGGCAGAAGCTTGATAAGCAGCTGAAGCAGCTTGAGGACTTGTTCCACCGTATTTGATAGCTCCTAAAACAACCAAGATAACAATCAAGATTGCAAAGACTGGCGTTAAAATACGGCCGATACGGTCTAAGATTTTTGATGGATTAAGCGAAATCAGATACGCTGCCACAAAATAAAGAAGGGTAAAGACAATCAAGCCAAGTCCTTTATTTGCATCCGATAAAAGGGGGCTGATCCCTACTTCGTAAGCTGTTGTAGCAGTACGTGGGATAGCAAAGAATGGACCGATTGATAAGTAAAGAACTGAGAGGTAAAGAGTCGCAAACCAAGGCGCTATCTTCGTTGAAATCTCGTAGATATATCCTTTAGGATTTAGCGTTCCAATAATAAGGGTCAAGACGGCGATACCGACGCCTGAAAAGACAAAACCTGCGATAGCAGGAAGAAAATGTTCTCCAGATAGAGCACCCAGAGAAGGCGGAAAAATCAAGTTCCCCGCACCAAAAAATATTCCAAACAGGAGTAAACCTGTTAGGGCACCTTTTTTAGCCATGTAAATCTCCTTCATATTTATAAAATACTGACCTAGTATATCATGAATAGGAGTATGAAAAAAGCTTCACGAAGTAAATATTGAATGTTTTCAAGATTCACAAAAATAAGAATTATCTAAAAATAACATTCTCCTACCTAGATCACACCAAGTAGGAGAAAATTCTAATGTTTAAAGTTCTTCAAAGGCAGTCATACCACCTTGGACATTGATAACCTTATAACCTTGTTCAGCTAGGAATTGGCAAGCACGCGCCGATCTCATCCCAGATTTACAAATGACATAATGCAACTGGTCCTTGTCCAACTGATTATAGCTATCAGCTAACTGACTCAGCGGTAGGTTGTGGGCACCTTCTAGATGAAGAGCTTCAAACTCATCCACTTCTCTCACGTCCACTAGAGAAGGTTGGTCGTTTTGGTAAAGCTGGTAAAATGCGTCAAAGCTAATTTCTTTCATTCTTTTTCTCCTAAAATGGTTTTAATTATTTTTTTCAAATCTGGCACCACGTCTGACTCAAACCAGGGATTTTTAGCCATCCAGATTTGATTTCGAGGTGAAGGGTGAACTAATGGAAAATAGGCTGGTAAGTAATTCTGGTAATGTTTTACCCGTTCTGTCACCTTGCCACTGATTTTTTCCTGTAAATAGTAGGCTTGAGCATATTGCCCAATCAAAAGGGTTAACTGAATATCTGGTAATTCTTGCAAGAGCTGCGGGTGCCATTTTTCAGCAAAACCTGCTCGCGGTGGCAAATCACCTGACTTGCCATGCCCTGGAAAGTAGAAATCCATGGGTAAAACCGCAAAACAACCTGAATTGTAAAAGGTATCTTCATCTACACCTAGCCAGTCTCTCAGGCGGTCACCACTTTTGTCCTTCCAGTAAAGCCCTGCTTCTTGGGTTTTAAGTCCCGGTGCCTGACCGACGATATTGATGCGAGCAGTCTTTGGCGCTGCAAAGAGAGGCTCAATGCCACGCTCTGTATAGCTGGCATTCTGTGGATCTGACATAATAGCCTGCTTGATTCTTTCAATTTGAGACATCTACTTTCCCTCCAAAAAGAAGTCTAAGCATAAAAATCTCAGACTTCTATCGTTTTATTTGATCAATTCATAAATAGCTTCGGCATAGATTGCTGCTGCTCGGAAGAGATCATCCAAGGCGATAAATTCATTGGCTTGGTGCATGGTGTCAATTGAGTCTGGGAACATAGCACCGTAGGCAACTCCGCGTTCTAGCAAGCGACCAAAGGTTCCACCACCGATGACTTGCTCGTGACCTTTAAGGCCAGTTTGTTTTTCATAGACATTCAACAAGGTTTGGACAAGTGGATCTTCCATTGGCACATAGTGAGGGGTATGACCGTGTTCAGAAAGGCTAACAGAAGCAACTGGCAAGTTTTCCAGGATTAACTTGATTTGCTCTGGACTTGTTCCTTTTGGATAGCGGATATTAAGGGCAATGGTATTATCAGCGCTTGTTTCATCAAAGCGGAAGACACCGGCATTCATAGAAAGGGCACCCATCTTTTCATCCACATGAGCAATCTTAAGATTTTCACCCTCATGGTCGTTCAAAAGAATTTTTCCAGCGATGTCAAGGTAGTCTTTGGCTGGACCAGCAAAGTCAAACTGGCTAAGGAAGAGGGCAAGGTAAGTCGCACCATTAACACCTGAAGCAGGCATAGCACCATGGGCTGATTTACCAATGATCGTCACCTTGTATTGGCCAGCATCCTCTTGAATTTCTCCTCTAAGTTTGTGTTCTGCAACAAAGGAATCTAGTTTAGCTTGCAAGTCAGCCAAATCACCTGAAACGACTGCTGTTGCTGATTCTGGTACCATGTTTTCACGCAAACCACCTGTGAAGCTGTGAAGACGGGCTACACCTGTATTTTCACCTGCAAAGTGGAGGTATTCCGTGATATTTCCTTTTTCACCGTTGATGATAGGGAACTCAGCATCTGGGGAGAAACCGAAGTCTGGTTTTGCAAGTCCAACATTTCAAAATAGTAGTCCATATCTGCCCAACCTGATTCTTCGTCTGTTCCAACGATGAAGCGAACTTTCTTAGAAGTTGGAAGGCCCAATTCTTTGATGATTTTCAAGCCATAGTAGCAAGCTGTTGTAGGTCCCTTGTCATCAGAAGCTCCACGCGCATAGAGGCGACCATCTTTGATAGTTGGTGTGTACGGATCTGTGTCCCAACCGCTACCAGCTGGCACCACGTCCATGTGGGCAAAGATTCCGAGAACTTCTTCTCCATCACCAAATTCAAAATGTCCTGCGTAGTTGTCAACATTTTTAGTTGGGTAACCATCACGGTCTGCGATTTCAAGGAATTTTTCCAAGGCTTTTACTGGACCAGGCCCAAATGGATGTTCAGCATCAACCTTGCTATCATCACGTTCTGAGTTGATTTCCAAAAGGCTAAACAAGTCAGCCAAGAGGTCTTCTTTGCGTTTTTCTACTTCTGCTGTAAAATCAATTGCTGTCATTTTTTCTTCTTCCTATCTTTTTTCAATTATTTCATCCACTGGCAAGCGGTAGCTTGGTTCTAATTTTTCGTCCGTATAACCTACCGTAATCAAAAGTTCTGGACGGAAACGGTCTTCGATTTCTAAAACTTCATTAACTTTTGATTTGTCAAATCCAAGAATCAGATTTGATCCGATTCCTTGGTCTGTAAGAGCCAGAACCAAGTTCATAGCAACCAAACCTGCATTGAGAGCTAGGTAGTCGCTGACCTGTTGTTCGTTGTAACGGGCAAATTCCGCAGGCAAATTCTTCATGAAATATTGAAGTTGTTCTTCTGAGAAATTCTTTGCACCACCGACACGGGCAATCTTGCGGGCGCGTTTCGCTAAGTCCGTATCTGTAAAGAGGGCAATGGTGACAGGCGCTGATGATACCTGTTCAAAGTTGGAACCATAAGCTAATTTTGCCAGTTCAGCATTTTTCTCACGAACCACCACAAATTTCCAAGGCTGGCTATTGTGGGCGCTTGGTGCCAAGGTTGCGATTTCGATAGCCGTACGCACATCTTTTGGATCAACAGGCTTATCAGTAAACTGCTTAGTCGCATGACGTTTTTTGTTTAATTCAAGAAATTTCATAATCGATTTCCTTTTCTAATTCTACTGCTTCCATTCTACCATAATTTGAAAGAGCTTGCAGGGATTTTTCATGATTAAGATTTTTTATTACAGTCATAAAAAATATATATTGGTTCATCGGAAACATTTCTGATAAACTAGCAGATAACTTTACATTTGAATGGAGATATTATGAAAAAATTTAGCCTATTACTAGCCATCCTCCCATTTTTAGTTGCCTGTGGGAATCAAGCCACACCCAAAGAGACTAGCTCTCAAAAGACAATCGTCGTTGCTACAGCTGGTGATGTGCCGCCATTTGACTACGAAGACAAGGGCAATCTGACAGGCTTCGACATCGAAGTTCTAAAAGCAGTAGATGAAAAACTCAGCGACTACGAGATTCAATTCCAAAGAACTGCTTGGGAGAGCATCTTTCCAGGACTTGATTCTGGTCACTATCAAGCTGCAGCCAATAACTTGAGTTATACAAAAGAGCGTGCTGAAAAATACCTTTACTCACTTCCAATTTCAAACAATCCCCTCGTCCTTGTCAGCAACAAGAAAAATCCTCTGACTTCACTTGACCAAATCGCTGGCAAAACAACACAAGAGGATACCGGAACTTCAAACGCTCAATTCATCAATAACTGGAATCAAAAGCACACTGACAATCCCGCTACTATCGATTTTTCTGGAGAGGATATCGGTAAACGAATCCTAGACCTCTCTAACGGTGAATTTGATTTCCTAGTTTTTGACAAGGTATCGGTTCAAAAGATTATCAAGGACCGTGGCTTAGATCTCTCAGTCATTGATTTACCTTCTGCCGATAGTCCCAACAACTATATCGTTTTCTCAAGCGACCAAAAAGAGTTTAAAGAGAAATTTGATAAAGCGCTCAAAGAACTCTATCAAGACGGAACACTTGAAAAACTTAGCAATACCTATCTAGGTGGTTCTTATCTCCCAGATCAATCTCAATTACAATAATACTCTTCGAAAATCTCTTCAAACTACGTCAGCTTTATCTGCAACCTCAAAGCTGTGCTTTGAGCAACCTATGTCTAGCTTCCTTGTTTGCTCTTTGATTTTCATTGAGTATAAGATATATTAAACGATTGACCCAGTCAATCGTTTTTAGTTTGTATTGGTTACTTTAGGAAACTTTTATAAAAAATCAAAATAATCCTTCACATCCTCTACATACCTATGCTTTTCTATTAAGCTGGCTAAGAGTTCCAGATTGTGTCCCTGATAGTTATCTTCACGACGTAGTTCTTCATACATTTCGATAAAGGGAAGACCCTTGGACTTGGCCAGTTCTAACTCCGCTTCATAATCATAAGCGACTTTACGAAATTGGATATTGAGTAATTCCCCATCTTCAACTTCTATCACGGCATACTGGGCACGGTGATTTTTTAACGCCTCCCAATTAAAATAGGGCATGCCAATCGACCCTGGATTGATGATTTGTTGCCCTTGACTGCCATAACGAAGCAACTGCTTGTGGACATGACCATAGACTGCTACGTCCGTTTCCTCATCTAGGAGTTGGTCAAATTTTTCTGTATCATTCCCAACCAACAAGTCACCCCCATAATTTTTGTCAGGTAAATTATGTGAGAGAGAAAAACGCAGTCCCTCAACTTCTTTCTTTTCCAGCATAGGCAAGCTTCGTAGCCAGACAATCGTTGCAGGATCCATTCGCTCCATCAAAAACTGAGTCAATCGCATGAGCTGGACTTCCTGTGGGTCTTCTAAGCCATATTGCCCATCTAAAGCCTCAAGGACACAATCATCCCAATTGCCTCGAACACTTGCCGTGATAGGAAGATCCTTTAGCAGGGCTACCAAGTCATTTGCGCCTGGACCAGGAAGAAAAATATCTCCCAGAAGCCAGTATTCACTGACTCCTTGATTTAGCATCTGCAATCACTGCTTCTAAGGCCGTCGCATTGCCATGAATATCTGATAAAATTGCGATTTTATGGTTCATGATGGTTTCCTTCCGTTTGGTAATCTACTCTTTCTTCCGCCACTTGAGCTAATTCCACTTCTTCCTGCGAGTTCAACTTTCTTTGCACAGCTTCTGCGACAAGTATTGGTACTCCAACTTCGACAATCTCATCCACACTGGCTTCCTTGATTTTGGTCAGAGACTTGAAATGCTTCATGAGATTCTGCTTGCGTTTAGGCCCCAGACCTTCAATTCCATCCAATTGTGATGAAAAGGAATTTTTGGAGCGTAGTTGACGGTGGAAGGTAATGGCAAAGCGGTGCACCTCATCTTGGATGCGTTGAAGGAGGAAAAATTCCTGAGAATTGCGAGACAACTCCACCACCTCAAGCGGATCTCCAAAGAGCAATTCATGGGTTTGGTGTTTGTCATTCTTTTGCAGACCTGCAATGGGAATATCCAAGCCCAGCTCCTCTTGGATGACTTGCTTAGCGATATTGACTTGACCTTGTCCCCCATCAATGACAATCAAATCTGGCGGGGTTAAGCCCTCACGTTGAACTCGACCATAACGCCTGCGAATGACCTCTCTCATGCTGGCATAGTCGTCCGGCCCAACAACGGTTTTTATCTTGTACTTACGGTAATCTTTTTACTTGGTTTGCCGTTAACAAAGACTACCATGGCTGAAACAGGGCTGGTACCCATGATATTGGAGTTATCGAAGGACTCAATGCGAACTGGAGTTGGGATCTGAAGCAAACGTCCCAGATTTTCAATAGCCCCTTGGGTCTTTTCAATAGATTTCTCTAGCAGGTTAAATTTCTGCTCTAGGCTGACACGTGCATTCTTTATAGCCAGATTGACCAGCTGTTTTTTCTCACCACGCTGGGGCTTGAGAATCTTGGTATCCACCAAGGCCTTAACAGCTTCTTCATCGATATCCTGCGGAATCAGTACCTCATTGGGAACTAGGTGGGATTTTTCTTGATAGAATTGTCCCACATAGGTCAAGAAGTCCTCATCCGGATCATTATAATAAGGGAAAAGATTGACATCGCGCTCAATAAGCTTTCCCTGACGGACAAAGAAAACCTGAACACACATCCAACCCTTATCCACATAGTAACCAAAGACATCGCGATTTTGGAGATCCTTAGCCATGACCCGTTGCTTGGTTCGAAGCGTTCCAATGGCCTGAATCAGATCACGGTATTCCGCTGCACGTTCAAATTCCATAGTCTGAGCTGCCGCTGCCATTTTTCCCTTTAAGTCATCGATAATTTTGTCATCTTGGCCTTTCAGAAAATCAGAAACCTCCTGAGCCATAGACTTGAAATAGTCCTCATCCTTCTTACAGATGGTGTGGGCCATACATTGACCGATATGGTAGTAAAAACAGACCTTAGACGGCGGATTGGTACACTTGCGAAAAGGGAAAATCCGATCCAGCAGTCGCTTAATTTCATTGGCTGCCCCCACATCTGGATAAGGTCCAAAGTAGAGACCGCCGTCCTTTTTGACCTGACGGGTGATAATCAAACGAGGATAGCGCTCATTAGTGATTTTGATGAAGGGATAGGACTTATCATCCTTGAGCATGATATTGTACTTGGGCTTGTTTTCCTTGATCAGGTTGATTTCTAGGAGAAGTGCCTCAATATTGGACTCCGTAACGATAAATTCAAAATCCACAATTTCAGATACCAGAGCCTCTGTCTTAGTATCATGACTTCCACGGAAATAAGACCTCACGCGGTTACGCAGATTTTTAGCCTTTCCTACATAGATAATGGTGCCGTTTTTATCCTTGTGAATGTAGCAACCAGGGCTGGTCGGCAAGAGCTCTAGTTTTGATTTAATCAAGTTATTCATAGTTCCATTATAGCAAAAAAGTAGGGAAAGATAGCCTCCCTACTCATTGGTCTCATATATTTTTCGAAGTCTTTCGACATCCTCTTCCTGAATACCATAAAAGGAACCTGCAGGTTGCATGACAGACTTCTCATCTGTATGGTCCAAGCCAATCGCATGACCCAACTCATGTTCCGCCGTATGGACAAGGCGCTCATAGGAATAGCCATAGCCAGGATTGGACAGATAATAGTGATTCAACCGTACCGTGACAGACAAGAATTGCCCCGTTAAAAGATTGGTCTGACTTTCTGCCTCTCCTGCCACAGGAGTGCCTCCGTCATTCATCTCCGTAGCCATAATATCTGCCTTGCTAGACTCTGTCACGACTTCAAAGTTAAAAGCACCAGTTTGATTCCAGTTCTGAATCGCTTCTAAATACGCCTCTTGAAAGCGTGAATCCATCTGTGGATCCAAGTAAATACGAGCAGAAGCCTGTGACCACCTTCCTTCAGAATGCTGGTGGCTATCTGTCTGGTTCAACTTAGGCAGTTGCCCTGTTTTTTCCCATTGGTCAATACTTTGTTGACCAATCTTTACTGACCGCTCTGCTTGCTTAAGCGCTCCTTGAAAATCCCCGTTCAGATACCAGAGAAATCCAAAAGCAAGAATGCATAAAAGCAAAACAATCCAAACCAGGCGCCAAAACAAACGCCACACAAAAGAAAAGAAAGCCCCTATCAAACGAAAAATCCAGCGCATGTCTCTCCACCTTTCTAGCAAATAAAATCTATTGGCTCTATAATATTTGTAGTGGGTAAATCCCCTATGGATATTATGGAGCCTATTTTGTTGTAGAAAAAAAGTCCCATAAGATCTATAATGAAAAGCAACCAAACCATCATTAGAAAGAATCCTATGGAACAATTACATTTTATCACAAAATTACTAGACATTAAAGACCCAAATATCCAAATTATGGATGTCATTAATAGGAATACCCACAAGGAAATCATCGCTAAACTGGACTACGACGCTCCATCTTGTCCTGAGTGTGGAAGTCAAATGAAGAAATATGACTTCCAAAAACCGTCTAAGGTTCCTTACCTTGAAACGACTGGTATGCCTACTAGAATTCTCCTTAGAAAACGTCGATTCAAGTGCTATCATTGCTCGAAAATGATGGTAGCTGAGACTTCTCTCGTCAAGAAGAATCACCAAATCCCTCGTATCATCAACCAAAAGATTGCCCAGAAGCTAATTGAGAAGACTTCTATGACCGATATTGCCCGTCAGCTGTCTATTTCAACTTCAACTGTTATTCGCAAGCTCAATGACTTCTGTTTTAAGTCTGATTTTTCTTACCTCCCTGAGATTATGTCCTGGGACGAATATGCCTTCACTAAGGGAAAGATGAGTTTCATTGCTCAAGATTTTGATAAGCTCAATATTATCACTGTTCTTGAGGGTAGAACACAAACTATCATAAGAAATCATTTTTCTGCGCTACAATCGCTCTGTTCGTTGTCAGGTGAAAAATCATTACTATGGATATGTTTAGTCCTTACTATGACTTGGCTAAACATCTTTTTCCGTATGCCAAAATCGTTCTAGATCGCTTCCACATTGTACAACATCTTAGCCGTGCTATGAGTCGTGTTCGTGTCCAAATCATGAAGCAATTTGAGCGAAAATCTCATGAATATAAGGCTATCAAGCGCTACTGGAAACTCATTCAACAGGATAGCCGTAAACTGAGTGATAAGCGATTTTTATCGCCCTACTTTTTCGCATGCACTTAACCAATAAAGAGATTATTGACAAGCTTTTGAGCTATTCAGAAGACTTGAAACACCACTATCATCTCTATCAACTCTTGCTTTTTCACTTTCAGAATAAGGAACCGGAGAAATTTTTCGGACTCATTGAGGAAAATCTAAAGAAAGTTCATCCTCTTTTTAAGACTGTCTTTAAAACCTTTCTAAAGGACAAAGAGAAAATAGTCAATGCCCTTCAGTTACCCTATTCTAATGCCAAATTAGAAGCAACCAATAATCTCATCAAACTTATCAAACGCAATGCCTTTGGTTTTCGGAACTTTGAAAACTTCAAAAAACGGATTTTTATCGCTCTGAATATCAAAAAAGAAAGGACGAAATTTGTCCTTTCTCGAGCTTAGCTTTTCTTCAACCCACTACAGTTGACAAAGAGCCAATCTATTTTACTAAAATAAGCTGAAAGAAAGCTAAATACTGGCTTTTTCATCTTAACGTCCTAATATTTTTTTGAATAACTGAATAGCTTTGTATTTTAAAGGTGATGGATGGTAACGGAAAGTACCCGCTTTGCGTACAATATAGCCATTAAAATTTTGTTTAAAACGCAAAACACCATCACTTCCATCAAAAATCCCTTGAATGCCGAGGAAGTTGTATTGATGGATATTTCGTTGCATTGTCTGCTTCATCGCATGATATTGAAGTAAAAATGGAGCTGAGAACTTCTGATACTCTGCGTACGACCCCCCAAACAAGTAGGTTGCCTCTGTATTTGTGTAGATTATTAAAGCACAAGCTAGAGCAACATTGCCAGACTCACTATCCAAACTAGTTAGAAAATCTTTTTTCTTTTGCAAGGCTTGGTATTGCTGATCAAATCGTTTCGACTTCTTGTCAAGACTAGCCATCTTCACATTTAAAACATCTATAGACTGTTGCGGATTGACTTCAGCAATTAGAAAATCTGCCTTATCTCCAAACATATCATACAATTTCATGTAATAATCTAAATTCTTATCCTCAAAACCTTGTCTTTTACCTGTTTCTTCAATAATTTTTTTGAATGTTGGAATTTCTTCCCGTTCTGCATTTCGAACAAGAAGATTAAAATCAAAGGCCGACTGAATGTTGCGAATACTATTTTTATTAAAGGATTTTAATAAGGAAGCAGCATCATAATCTTGCAAATCTTTGATGTAATGCCAGCTGACTTCTCCACCTGGATAACCTCTTGTCAATCCATCAAATTGATAGCCTAAATCAGTCAAATCTTGAATAATACTTTTTTTCTCAGCATCTATTGGATTACCTTGACTATCAAAAGTTTGATAAGTTTCATAAGGTTTTACAAGCAACTCTAATACACCATTTTGCTTGGCATATTCTTTTAACTCCGCATAAAAAATTGGAAGAGCATCTTGTTGGGTATAAATCGGACCCGAATTGAGCTCCATATGCAGACCACCCAGCATGGGCAAGCTATAAACCAGAGCTGCAACTTGAATTTCTCCTTCTTGTTTTAAAGCAAGATAAACAATTTGAGCCCCTCTTTTTTCTAGCAAATCCCCCATCTGAACAGATTGCATAAAGGAACGAGAAGAAACCTGATCAGAATAAGTCTGAAACTCTTCTTTCGTGAGTGTTGTTAGTGCCATATACTTACTTTCTATGTTTTTTTCTTAATGTTTTACGGAAATCAAGAGCAAGTCTTAACAGAGGATAGAGAGGATGGGTAGACATTGTAAATTCACCCAAGTATTCTTCAATCGTTGGATTAAAATTAGCTTTAAAACGATAGAGTCCACCATCTAAAGCATTCTCGACACCTCCTAAATTTTGCCACACCATACCTCGCTCAAAGGCATAGCGAGCCGTTTCATACCAAGTTAAAATAGGGGCTTTATATCGTTTAAAATCTTCATCCATTCCTGCATATAGATTGACAGAAGTTTGTCCGAATTCTAAAGTCAAGGTAGCCGCTAAGGGAACTCTTGCTTGACCTGCATCCATATATTCCTGCAGGAAAGTCAATTCCTCTAACAAACGTTCTTTTTCCTTCTTCTGCGCTTCTACTTTTGAAGTTCGAGTCGACTCAGTAAAGGTCTCTTCCAAGGCTCTGTTTTTCGCTAACTGTTCTTCTAATTCTTGCGAACGTTTAGAGACATCCAAGGTTGCCAAGGTGATGTAGGACTTGTCCTTAAAATTATCTAACAACTTTTTATAATAGGCTTCATTTCTTAAATGAATATCTTTTCGTTTCTCGGTTTTTTTCATCAACTCCGAAAACGAATCTAATAGTTCCAGTCCACCATATTGAACCTCAAGCCCTTTGTTTCGAGCTGTTCGAATAGCCTGTTTTGTAGACTTAGAAAGTTTATCTTCTTCAAAATTTTCCTTGTATATTTTCGCCTGAATACGAGGTTGAATGGTATCATCCATCTCGGCTGTCTGCCCAGACCATTTCACTCCTAGTTGCCCTAAAGTCTCAACAAGAGCAAGATTTTCAGGATATTCTGTTTTATCTTGATTGACCAAATGTTGAGATAGACAAATACTTGGGTCAAAAGTCACAAAGATAGCTTTCTTACTGCGAGCATAAGACTTAATAGACTGTAGGACAAACTTTAAAACTTCTGTATCTCTGTAATCCAAAATGGGACCTCTTGGAATATAAAACATTTTATACCCCAAAGGCAGAGACTTTATGAGAATACTAGCCACAGCCAGTAATTTTTCCCCTTCATAAACCCCAAGTCTCTCATGATTCCAATCAGATTTCACTTTTTCCCAAGCACTACTTTGTAATACATTGGCTAATTCATGCTCTTTGACAAACTGATCATATTCTAATGTGGGAATGCCAATTTGATAACGGTACATTTCCTACTCTCTCCTCCAGTATTTTATTACTATTCTACTACTTTCGTTTGAAAAGTCTAGTGAAAACATATTTTATTTTAGTCCTACTACCCTACGCTAAAGTTCAAACTATGTTAGTCTCTCTTCCAGTTTGAAATCAATTGGTAGGGTTGCTAAAAAACCTTCCAATTGTTTTTCCCAATAATACCACTCATGAGTTCCAGCGCTATGGCTATAGGTCACATCAAAGCCTAGTTTTTTGAGGTTTTTCACTGCCAGATTATTGGCTTCATACAAGAAATCCTGCTCGCCACACCAAGCCCATAGCTTGGTCTTTTTATCCGATTTTTTAGCCAAACTTTCAAGAGAATAAGGGCTAGCTGTCCAATCTTTAATCTCCCCAAACACACCTCTCCAATAAGCTGGTGTTCCCAGATTTTGGCTTTCAGGAGAAAAATCTTGAAAGCTAAGGGCACCTGAAAAACTAGCTGCATGGGAAAAGCGATTTGTAGCAAGAGCCAGTTTAAAACAGCCGTAGCCTCCCATGGAGAGACCAGCGATAAAGGTCTTTCACGCTTGCTAGTCATATTAGGGAAGAAACGTTTCAGAACCTGTGGCAATTCCTCTGCTAGAGCCGTGTAATAGTCAAAACCATATTGGGTATCGGTGTACCAACCGTTACTGGTATTGGGCATGACGACGATAAGATTAGTAGTTCGAAGCAAGCGTTCCACATTGGTCCGCTTGAGCCAACTATTATGATTACCAGACATCCCGTGCAAGAGGTACAAGACGGGAATGTCTTTACAATCTGGTTCTTCCACTCGATTGGCATCAGGGTAAAGGACATTCACCCCCCACTCCATATCCAAAACTTGTGAGTAATACTCTATTTTCATTACTGCCATATTTTTCCTCTATTTTCCGATAAGAAAAAGCCGAAATTCGACTTTCCCTCTGTTTATTTCAACGATTATTTTGCTTCCATGACTACTGGTAGAACTGCTGGACGACGCTTAGTTTGATCAAAAAGATACTTGGTCAGAGTATCCCGAACCTTCCCTTTAAGATCTGCCCAGTCAAAGTCTTCTCCTTGAAGATAGTCTTCTACCGTTTGGTTAATCAATTCTGAACTTTCACGGAGAATATCGCGACTCTTCTTGAGATAAACAAATCCACGCGTATGAACACGAGCCTTGGCTACAATTTTCTTCTCACGACGGTTAACGGTGATTGCGACGATGAAAATCCCATCCTCTGACAAGACCTTACGGTCACGAAGAACCACATTACCAACATCACCGATGGCATTTCCGTCAATCAAGACATCCCCTGCCGAAACTGCACCAGCTGGGACAAAGTCTCCATTCTCATAAGCCATGCTGGTTCCCTTTTTAGGGATGAAAATACGTTCTGGCAATATACCAACCGCCATGGCAGCCTTAGCATGGGCATCCAACTCACGGTATTCTCCTTGAATTGGGAAGAGATACTTGGGTTGCAAGAGGTTGATCATCAACTGCAAATCACGCGCATTCCCGTGGCCTGACACACGTAAGTTTTGGGTGATCAATTTGACAACACCACCAGCTTGGTAAATCATATTTTCCACACGCGCCATGACTGCTTCTTTAGCGATAGACGGAGTCGTTACGATATAGACCAGGTCACCGTCCTTGATTTCCACATAACGGTGGCGACCAATCGACATCTTACGAAGACCATTGATAGGCTCACCCATACGACCTGTCTCAAGGATGATCAACTCATGGTCTTCAAAACGAGACATATCTTTTGGTTTGATCAAAAGACTTTCGTTAGCTAGAGACAATTTCTTGAGGCGAATCGCAGTACGGACGATATTTTCAATATCAAACCCTGTCAAGACCACGCGACGGCCTGTTGCATCCGCAGCGTCAAATACCTGCTGGATACGAGAGAGGTTGCTGGCTACCGCCGCAACAATGATACGCCCCTCCCAGTCTGCAATGGTTTGAGTGATCTCGTCCCCAACTTCACTTTCGCTAGCCACTTGGATATTACTATCTGCATTAGCTGAATCGCTAAGAAGAGCTAGAACTCCATCACGACCGATTTCTGCCAAACGAGCGAAGTCTGTAGCATAGGATTCACTAGCTGTCTGGTCAAATTTGAAGTCACCTGTGTAAACGATGCTACCTTCAGTTGTCTTCAAGACAACACCCAGACTTTCTGGGATAGAGTGAGTCGTACGGAAGAAGGACACCACAGTCCCTCCAAAATCAATCTCCGAATCCTCATCAATGACATGAAAATCATTAAATTTCTTAACTGTGTCATTTCCTTTGACAAAGAGTTTGGCCAACTCAATGGTCAACTCAGAGCCAAATACAGGCACCTTGGCTTCAGCCAAGAGATAAGGCAGAGCACCAATGGCATCCGCATGTCCGTGGGTCAAGAAGACCCCAGCGATACGGTCGCTATTTCAAAAAGGTAGTCCATATTTGGAATGACGACATCCACCCCTAGTTGTTCATTTTCAGGGTATTTCAGACCTGCATCCAAAACGAAAATAGACCCATCGATTTCAGCGATATACATATTTTTCCCGTTTTCACGTACACCACCAAGTGTTGTTAAACTGATATTACTCATTTTTCCTCCGAAAGCTTAGTTTATCTTGATTATAGGGTTGCTTGCTCTTTTATTCTAAAAGCACTATTACTTTTATACTCTTCGAAAATCAGATTCAAACCACGTCAGCTTCCATCTGCAACCTGCAGCTAGCTTCCTAGTTTGCTCTCTGATTTTCATTGAGTATTAGCCGAATCTTTTCCTACCATTATACCATTTTTTTGATGATTTTCAAAATGAAGATTCGTTTTCAAAAAAGAGCTGGTTGCCCAACTCTTTCCTATCTGCTATTCTTTTTCCATTAAAAAGTCATAAATCTCTTGCACGGTACCTAGCGCCATCATTTCTTGATCTTTGACGGTTTGTTTGAGATTTTGGTAAATCTGACTTTCTCCGATTTCTCGCTTCGGCGCTTCTTTATTGACTGTCATGACCCCATCTTTGATGGTCACAAAGCCTAGCTCTTCAAATACTTGAATCATCTTAACCAGCAAGATTTGTTGGATATTGAGATAAGCCGCCAAATCTTTGAGCTTGTAGCGAATATCAAACTCTGGGAACTGGTAAATAGTCTTGTACAATTTGGCAAACTGCTCTCTAGTCCCATAACCTGTCAGATAATAGGCCTTGTCAATATCATTTTTGAAATAGACAGCAGAGAAATTTTGTTCCTGAAAAATGGTCTTCAACTGAGTAATGTCCTCAGGAATGTTTTTTACGACAACAGCTTCACTAGTAGCTATATCTGGCAGTTTTCCAGCAAAATCCAAGACTGGAACCCCTTCTGGCAGGACTGCGTTTTTCCCACGGATGTTAAAGAGCTGAACACCCTCCACACGCGCATCCACCATCATCAACTGGAGGGCAGTTTGGCCATTCCATTGGTTGACAGACAATTTGACTGCCAACTCTAGATTCTTGGTTTGAGAAAACTCTGTCGCCCATCTGCCTTGGCCAAAGGCTACCACTTCAAAACTCGCCTCACCCTTGGAAATTTTCAGCTTGAGATGGGCATTGCCTGCCCCCATAGTACGGGCACTTTCAACCTGAAAATCCTTGATATAAAAGACAGGTTTCTGATTGTCCATTCCAAAAGGTGCCAAACGCTCAAAGTTCTTGACTGTTTCCAAGCTAAGTGTTTCCAAATCCAGTTCTTCATCTAAATTTAACTTGTTCTTGCCAGTAGCATCTGCACCTTTTTCACTAACATAATCTTCCAAGACTTGAGATAAATCTGAAAGTTTCTCAACTTCCAGCGTCATACCAGCCGCACCAGCATGGCCACCAAATGCGATGAAGAGGTCTCGATGGGGATCTAGGGCTTCAAATATCGACCGCTTCCACACTACGAGCACTACCCTTGGCACGACCGTCCTCTATATTGAGAACGATGACTGTCTGTCCTAGTTCTTCCAACAAACGACCAGCCACGATTCCTAGAACTCCAGGATTCCAGCCTTCCTTAGCCAAGACTTGGACCTTCTTCTCAAGGTCCACCATGGTCTTGGCTTCTTCATAGATTGACTGGACGATTTCCTTGCGCTCTTCGTTTTTCTGATGAATCATGAGAGCAATCTCATGCGCTTCCTCATCATCAAAGCCAGTCAGCAAATCAATAGCAGGATTGGGATCATCCAAGCGGCCCAAGGCATTCAAACGAGGGGCAATCTGGGAAACCAACTGTCTCTTCTGTCACTTCGTTGGCAGCAATCCCAGCTATATCCAGCATTTCTTGTAGACCAATGCGCTGAGTATGCCCCAACATTTCCAGACCGTATTGAACCAAGATACGGTTTTCATCCGTCAAACTCACCATATCTGCAATGGTACCAATAGCGACCAAATCAAGCAATTCCACTTGCACTTCTTCTAACAGAGCACACGCCAGCTTGAAAGCCACGCCACAACCAGCCAAATATTTGAAAGGATAATCCGCATCTGGATGTTCAGGGTGAACGATGGCATAGGCATCTGGTAAGGTTTCAGGCATAGAATGGTGGTCAGTCACAATGACATCTACTCCCATAGACTGAGCCAATTCAATGGCTTCGTGACCCGCAACTCCATTATCCACTGTCACAATCAAGGAAATTCCTTCTTGCTCGATAAAATATTTGTAAACACTGGCATTAGGTCCATAGCCATCAGTGAAACGATTTGGCAAGTAAACCCGACACTCGGCGCCAAGCTGTTCCAAACTTTCCTTCACAATCGAAGCCGAAGTCATGCCATCCGCATCATAATCACCGTAAACGAGGATATTTTCCCCTTCTTCAATGGCCTGACGAATCCGTTCCACTGCTTTATCCATATCATGGAGCAGATAAGGGTCATGCAAGTCCTCCAAGGAAGGTTCTAAAAACTTCTTCAGACTTTCTTGGTCCTGAATCCCTCTTTCAAACAATAACCGAGCCACCTCAGGACCCAGTCCAGCCTTCTTGGCTATCTTTGTAAAATCCGCATCTTCTACCTGCGGGGCAAACTGCCATTCATAAGTAGGTGTTATCAAAAAGACATCCACTCTTTCTAAGAATTCTATTGCTTCATTATAACATGATTTAGGCTTTTTCTCTATCTAGATTGCTTTTTTATAAAATTTTAGTGAATTTTTAAGATATGATTTGACAAGAAAAATCTTTTGGTGTAGAATCATGTTATAAAATCTAACACAAAGGAGATTCCTTATGGCTTTAGTAGAATTTGAACACGTCGAAAAATATTACGGAGATTACCATGCACTCCGCGACATCAATCTCCGTTTTGAAAAAGGGCAAGTTGTTGTCCTCCTAGGTCCTTCTGGTTCTGGTAAGTCCACTCTTATCCGCACCATCAATGGTTTGGAGGCTGTTGACAAAGGAAGTCTTCTAGTAAATGGTCACCAAGTTGCTGGTGCCAGCCAGAAAGATTTGGTGCCCCTTCGCAAGGAAGTCGGCATGGTTTTCCAACATTTCAACCTCTATCCGCATAAAACAGTGTTAGAAAACGTAACACTAGCACCCATAAAAGTTCTAGGAATTGATAAAAAAGAAGCTGAAAAAACAGCCCAAAAATATCTGGAATTTGTAAATATGTGGGACAAGAAAGATTCTTATCCAGCCATGCTTTCTGGTGGACAAAAACAACGGATTGCCATCGCACGTGGCCTTGCTATGCATCCTGAACTCCTCCTCTTTGATGAGCCAACATCTGCCCTTGATCCTGAAACCATCGGCGATGTTCTAGCAGTTATGCAAAAATTAGCCCACGATGGTATGAATATGATTGTCGTGACCCATGAAATGGGCTTTGCCCGTGAAGTTGCTGACCGCATCATCTTTATGGCTGATGGAGAGGTTTTGGTGGATACGACAGATGTTGATGACTTTTTCGACAATCCAAGCGAACCTCGTGCCCAACAATTTCTCAGCAAAATCATCAACCATGAAAGTGACAAAGTCAAATAAGGAGGTGCCTATGAAAAAGAAATTCTTTTTATCAGCAATATTGATTAGCCTTTTCAGCCTTGTTGCTGTAAAACCAGTCCAGGCTGATACCAGCGTCGCAGATATTCAAAAGAGAGGCGAGCTGGTTGTTGGTGTCAAACAAGACGTTCCCAATTTTGGCTACAAGGATCCCAAGACAGGGACCTATTCTGGTATCGAAACAGACTTGGCCAAGATGGTAGCTGATGAGCTCAAGGTCAAGGTTCGCTATGTACCTGTTACAGCGCAAACTCGTGGACCCCTTCTAGACAATGAACAGGTCGATATGGATATCGCGACCTTTACCATCACAGACGAACGCAAAAAACTCTACAACTTCACCAGCCCCTACTACACGGATGCTTCTGGCTTTTTGGTCAATAAGTCTGCCAAAATCAAAAGCATCGAGGACCTAAACGGAAAAACCATCGGTGTTGCCCAAGGTTCCATCACCCAACACCTGATTACCGAACTGGGTAAAAAGAAAGGCTTGACCTTTAAATTCGTCGAACTGGGTTCCTACCCAGAATTGATTACTTCCCTACACGCTCACCGTATTGATGCCTTTTCCGTTGACCGCTCGATTCTGTCTGGCTACATCAGTAAACGGACAATACTACTAGATGATAGTTTCAAGCCATCTGACTACGGTATCGTCACCAAGAAATCAAATACCGAGCTCAACGACTATCTCGATAACTTGGTCACCAAATGGAGCAAGGATGGCAGTTTGCAAAAACTTTATGACCGTTACAAGCTCAAACCATCTAGCCATACTGCAGATTAAGGAGGATACCCCATGACAGATTTATCATCTTGGACAGCCTATTTTCAGGATTTTGGACAATTTTTCAACGGTTTCCTCTTTACCCTTACCCTAGCAATCGGATCCTTTATCCTAGCCATGGTTTTGGGTATCTTCTTTGGAGCCATATCAACCAGCAAGCGTCCAATATTGAGAATTTTGGCTCGCATCTTTGTTGAATTTTACCAAAACACTCCCCTCTTGGTGCAGTTTGTTATCGTTTTTATGGCCTACCTCTTATCAGTGACCACACCATCATGATTCCGATTTATTGGACAGCTGTTCTCTGCGTGGGACTCTATCACGGCGCCTATATCGCCGAGGTAATTCGCTCAGGTATTCAGTCGATTCCTAGCGGTCAGATGGAGGCCGCCTTGTCGCAAGGCTTTACCTATATCAGTGCTATGCGTTTGATTATCTTGCCTCAGGCTTTTCGTATCATTCTCCCTCCTTTAACCAACCAAATCGTCAACCTCATCAAAAACACCTCTACAGTCGCTATCATCTCTGGAGTGGACTTGATGTTTGTGACTAAGTCTTGGTCAGCTCTCAACGGAAACTACATTCCAGCCTTTTTAGGCGCTGCCCTTCTCTACTTTTCTCTATGCTTTCCTGTTGCCCAGTTTGGTCGCAAGATGGAGCAAGCCAACAAAAAAGCCTATTCACTTTAGGAGGTTACTATGGAATCCATTTTAGAAGTTTTGACCCCAGATAACCTAATCTTTATCTTTAAAGGATTTGGCTTGACCCTCTACATTTCTCTGATTGCCATTGTCCTCTCTACCCTTATCGGGACAGTGCTAGCAGTTATGAGAAATGGGAAAAATCCTGTCTTACTTATCATCTCCAGCATTTACATCGAATTTGTGCGTAACGTTCCCAACCTCCTCTGGATTTTTACTATCTTTTTAGTGTTCAAGATGAAGTCCACTCCAGCAGGAATCACTGCCTTTACTCTCTTTACCTCAGCAGCCCTAGCTGAGATTATCCGAGGTGGCCTCAATGCCGTAGACAAGGGGCAGTACGAAGCAGGAATGTCACAAGGATTCACCTCAACCCAAATCCTCTACCACATCATTCTTCCACAAGCCATCCGTAAAATGCTGCCAGCCATCATTTCCCAGTTTGTAACCGTAATTAAGGATACCAGTCTTCTCTACTCTGTTATCGCCCTACAAGAACTCTTTGGAGCAAGCCAAATTCTCATGGGCCGTTATTTCGAACCAGAGCAAGTCTTCAGTCTTTATATCCTGATTGCCCTCATCTACTTCAGCTTTAACCTAGCAATTTCTAGCCTGTCTCATATGCTAGCAAAACGTTGGCAACAAGCTGCAGAATAAAAAAACAGCTCTCCAGTTCAATTGGAGAGTTTTTTGATGAGAGTAGATATTTATAGAGCTCCATTTGACACCATACTTTTTCTATGATAAAATGTAACAAATTTATTTACAACAAATCAAATCTAAATGAAATGGCATTTTTTTATGAAATCACTCAAAGTAATACTTTTTATCATAACTAGTTTTATCTTGACTATTTGACTTGGATGAACACTTCTCCCCAATTTATGATTCCAGGACTAGCTTTAACAAGCCTATCTCTGACTTTTATCCTAGCTACTCGTCTCCCCCTACTAGAAAGCTGGTTTCACGGTTTGGAGAAGGTCTATACTGTCCATAAATTCACAGCCTTTCTGTCCATCATCCTACTAATCTTTCATAACTTTAGTATGGGCGGTTTGTGGGGCTCTCGATTAGCTGCTCAGTTTGGCAACCTTGCCATCTATATCTTTGTCAGCATCATCCTTGTCGCCTATTTAGGCAAATACATCCAATACGAAGCTTGGCGATGGATTCACCGCCTGGTTTACCTAGCTTATATTTTTGGACTCTTTCACGTCTACATGATGATGGGCAATCGTCTCCTTACATTTAATCTTCTAAGTTTTCTTGTTAGTAGCTATGCCCTTTTAGGCTTGCTAGCTGGTTTTTATATCATTTTTCTATATCAAAAGATTGGCTTCCCCTATCTAGGGAAAATTACCAACCTCAAACGCTTGAATCACGATACTAGGGAAATTCAAATCCATCTTAGCAGACCTTTCAACTATCAATCAGGACAATTTGCCTTCCTAAAGATTTTCCAAGAAGGTTTTGAAAGTGCTCCGCATCCCTTTTCTATCTCAGGAGGTCATGGTCAAACTCTTTACTTTACTGTCAAAAATTCAGGCGACCATACCAAGAATATCTATGACAATCTTCAAGTCGGCAGCAAAGTAAGCTTAGACAGAGCTTACGGACACATGATCATAAAAGAAGGACGAGAAAATCAGGTTTGGATTGCTGGAGGCATTGGGATCACCCCCTTCATCTCTTACATCCGTGAACATCCTATTTTAGATAAACAGGTTCACTTCTACTATAGCTTTCGTGGAGAGGAAAATGCAGTTTATCTAGATTTGCTCCATGACTATGCTCAGAAAAATCCTAATTTTGAACTCCATCTGGTAGACAGTACAAAAGATGGCTATCTTCATTTTGAACAAGAAGAAGTACCCGAACATGCAAGCGTCTATATGTGTGGTCCTCTTTCTATGATGAAGTCACTTGCCAAAAAGATCAAGAAACAAAAGCCAAAAGCAGAGCTTATTTACGAAGGATTCAAGTTCAAATAATTACTCATACTCTCCTGGAAATTCCCAGGAGTTTTTTCGGTACAAACACTCAAAAAACACTGCCAGATTTCTAGCAGTGCTTTGAGTTTTATTTATCTTAGTAAATTGTTCTTTCAGTTTCTACATCGAAGAAATGTGCTTTGTTCAAGTCAAATCCAAGTTCAACTGTTGCACCTGTTTGCAAGTAGTCACGAGCATCAACTTTGGCAACAAATTCATCTTTACCAACTTGGCAGTAAAGGTGAGATTCTGAACCAAGCAATTCTGATACAGAGATAGTCGCTTTTACAACTGATTCTGGGAATGTTTCAAGGAAAGCAGGTTCTGCATTCACATCTTCTGGACGAATACCGAAGATCAATTCTTTACCTTCATAGCCCTTTTCACGAAGTACTTTCAAAGCGCCTTCTGGAACTTTCAAACGGAAACCGTCTGAAATAATTTCGCTACCAACCAATTTCACATTGATGAAGTTCATTGCTGGACTTCCGATGAATCCTGCAACGAATTTGTTAACTGGGTTTTTGTAAACTTCTTGAGGAGAACCGATTTGTTCTACACGTCCGATAGTACCTGTACCAGCAGGGTTCTTAGTTGCTGACATGATAACGATACGGTCTGCAAGTGTCATCGCTTCTGTTTGGTCGTGAGTTACGTAGATAGTTGTAGCCCCGATACGACGGTGGATTTTAGCGATTTCAGCACGCATTGATACACGGAGTTTGGCATCCAAGTTTGACAAAGGCTCGTCCATCAAGAATACTTTTGCGTCACGGACGATCGCACGACCCATGGCAACACGTTGACGTTGACCACCTGAAAGGTCAGCTGGTTTACGTTCCAAGAATTCTTTCAATCCAAGGATTTCAGCTGCTTCTTGCACACGTTTGTCGATGTCTTCCTTGCTGTATTTACGCAATTTCAAACCGAAAGCCATGTTATCATAAACAGTCATGTGTGGGTAAAGAGCGTAGTTTTGGAATACCATGGCGATGTCACGGTCTTTTGGAGCTACGTCGTTGACAACCACGCCATCGATAGATGCAGTACCTTCTGTGATGTCTTCAAGACCAGCAATCATACGAAGAGTAGTTGATTTACCACATCCTGAAGGACCTACGAAAACGATAAATTCTTTGTCTTTGATGTCCAAGTTGAAGTCTTCAACTGAGTAGTGTTCGCTGTTTGGATATTTTTTGTAAATGTTTTTAAGATTCAATTCTACCATGAGGTGAACTCCTTTTGTCTTTTGATAGTTTTATTATAGATGAAAACGCTTTACATTTCTATGGCAAGGTGACCAAAAAAATAAAAAAGTTCTGTGCAACTTGCACAAAACTTTAGAGAATATCTGGTAAAATCAATTGATAACACAATGTCAGATCAGTCAACTCCTTCAACTGTAGCCCTGTCAATTCTTCCCACTTATCAATCTTGTATTGGAGAGAATTGCGGTGCAGATAGAGTTGCTGGGCTGTTTTAGTGAGAACAGCACTATTTTCCCAAAGAGAGAGAATGATTTCCTGAATCTGATCTTGATCCAAAATCATCTGGTGTAGACATTCCTTGATTGCCTTCAAGTCCACGAGTCTTTCTCCCATACTCCAAAGATAGAGCTGAGAAAAAGTATGAACACCTTGATGACCCTGACGCCACCAAGTCTTAAACAAATCGCGCTCCGCTTTGATTAAGTCTGATAGGGCTTGATGCCCTGTCTGAGACCAAACCTGACCCAACATGATAGAGAGACGAAGTCCAAAGTCATACTCAACCGCTTCAATCGTATCACTTAAAATATCTCTTACAGAAGTGTATTTGTCTTGTTGAAGCACGAAAACATAATCCTGAGCTCCGACCTGAAGCACCGTCTGACAGTTAGGAAATAGGGTCCGCATCATATCCAGCCAAGAAGCCAGATTTTCCTGCTGAAAATAGGAAAGATGGCAATAAACCAACTGAATCTTTTTAAAAGTTTTCGGTGTCTGTCCCTTCCCCTCAATCAGATAGGAATACCAAGGATTGAGCGAACGAGCCTGCTCCTGCTGGGTCAAAAGGGCAACCAACTGCTTTTCACGCTCGCTGAGCCCAGCTTCCTCCAGTAAAATCCACTGCTGAGAAGCTAAAGGGAGCGTGAGATAGCCTTCTTTCTCTACTGGTTGATCTGAAATCTGGGCTTCAGGAAACCAGTCTTGTAGTTCTTTTGCCATCATATCCTAGCCCTCCACTTTTTGGATGCACCACGAAATCAAGCTCTCAAGACGTTCCAGATTTTCAGTCATATGGAGATAGCCCATCACTGCTTCAAAACCTGTGGACATACGGTAAGTCACCACATCAGCATTTTTGGCCTTGGTATGACTATTGGTATTGCGGCCACGTTTGTATATTGCTTCTTCTTTTTCCGTCAGTACTTGCTCCTCCAACATAAGGGAAATCAGGCGAGCCTGAGCTTTGGCTGACACATACTTGGTCGCTTCTTGGTGGAGTTTGTTGGGTTTGGTCATACCTTTGAGGATGAGGTGACGGCGAATATACATAGAATACACCGCGTCCCCCTCAAAAGCCAACGCAATCCCATTAATGAGATTGACATCAATCACGTGTCCACCTCACTCCATCCTTGGTGTCAAGGAGTTTAATCCCTTGAGCAGCCAATTGGTCACGGATTTGGTCCGCTGTTGCAAAGTCACGATTAGCACGCGCTTCTTGGCGTTTTTGGATCAAGTCTTCAATCTCTGCATCCAAAACTTCCTCAATAAAGACAATTCCAAAGACCTCTAACATAGCCGCAAGAGCTTCCTTAACACTTGCATCATAGTTACCTGAGTTAATCCATTTGGCCATTTCAAAAACAACTGTGATACCGTTGGCAGCGTTAAAATCTTCATCCATAGCCGCCACAAACTTATCTTTAAAGGTTTGTAACTCTTGAGCATCTACAATTCCAGTAAATGGTTGCTCATAAGTGTTCTTTAGATACTTGAGATTAGTCTCTGCATCACGCACCGCTTTTTCTGTAAAGTTGATAGGCTTGCGATAATGTTGAGTCGCAAAGAAGAAACGAAGCACTTGTCCATCAAGAGTTTTGAGAGCATCGTGCACTGTGATAAAGTTACCCAAGGACTTGGACATCTTGACATTATCGATATTGACAAAACCATTGTGCATCCAGTAGTTGGCAAAGGTCTTGCCTGTTTTGGCTTCTGACTGGGCAATTTCATTGGTATGATGAGGAAACTCCAGATCGGCTCCACCACCGTGGATATCAATGGTGTCGCCCAAAATCTCTGTCGACATGACCGAACACTCAATGTGCCAGCCCGGACGACCAGGTCCCCAAGGACTATCCCAAGAAATCTCTCCTGATTTGGCAGATTTCCATAGGGCAAAGTCTACAGGATTTTCCTTACGAGCCGTTTCTTCATCGGTACGACCTGAAGCACCTAGCTCCAAGTCTTCCAAGGTTTTATTAGCCAACTTGGCATAGTTATGAGATTTTTCCACACGGAAATAGACATCTCCTTGGCTCTCATAAGCAAAACCTTTTTCAATCAAGTCTTCCACAAAGCGGATAATGTCAGCCATAAACTCCACCACACGCGGATGGCGAGTTGCAGGCTTCACGCCTAAGGCCGTCACATCTTCACGAAAGGCAGCGATATACTTGTCCGCAACCTCCTGAGGCTTGATACCTTCTTCCTTGGCACGGTTAATAATCTTATCATCCACATCCGTAAAATTGGAAATATAGGCGACGTCATAACCACGGTATTCAAAGTAGCGACGAATGGTATCAAAGCCACCGTTGAACGGGCATTCCCCACGTGGATATAGTTGTACACGGTTGGCCCACAGACATACATCTTAACCTTACCGTCCTCAATCGGTATAAATTCTCGCAAATCACGAGACATGGTGTCGTAAATTTTAATCATGCGGTCCACTCCCTTCTCTCTTTCTGACTTTTTCGGCTGAAAACCAGCTCTGCAAAAGGACCAAATTGTCTGAGGCTATCCAGTTGGTAAAAGCGCTGCCCTTCCTCTTGGGTAAAGAGGGGAACCCCCTTTCCTAGGATAAGGGGCGCTATCTGAATAATGAGGTGGTCGAAAAGATCCGCATCTAAGAGCGGTCCTACTAAGGAATTACCACCAATCACAAAGACATTTTTGCCTTTGTCAATCTGGTGAACAAAGTCCACCACATCCCCAGCTACTGGCTGGTAATTGCTGACAGGCAGGTGCCTATCATGCGTAAAGACATAGTTTTCCGTAGCTTGATAAAAACGTTCTACATCTTGCAAATCTTGGATTTCCTCAAAGGTCCGCTTGCCCATGATGGTGATATCCATTTGCCTGTAGAAGTCATCATAGCCTGTATCCTCTACAGAACCAAACTGATGCAACCAGTCTATCCTGTGCTGGCTGTCTGCCAAGTAGCCATCCATGGTGACACAGCCGTAAAAATATACTGCCATTCTTGTAGTTTCCTTTCTACTTCTGCTTCGCCTTCACTTAGCGGGATAGAACCAGAGATTAGACCTAAGCTAATCAAAGTATTCAGCAAAATCCTTGCTGGACAAGAAAAATAAGCCAGACAACGGCAATACCAATCTGCAGAAGAAAGGTTCATTCTTAAACATTCAAGCGCCTCTCCTGTCTACTTCCGGCTCAAGGTGTCATAGATTTTAATCATAAAATAATAGTCAGGAAAACTAAAATCCGAGAACAGTTAGTTTCATCACTAAGAGTTCAATTGAATTTCAGTCCGAATGTCTCTACACTTCAGAATCCCTTGCTCCTTTATCATTCAGATAAACCACCTGAGTCTGTTTGACAAAGCCAATTTTTTCATACAAACGTTTGGCACCTACATTGCCATCTTCCACTGCAATCTGAAATTCCTTATCATTTTGCTCAATTAGTTGGTTGACAAGGGATTTTGCTAAATAGTTTCCATAGCCTTTTCCACGTTCAAGTTCAGCTATTGCTAACCCGTAGAAGTAATTCGTATCGCTCGATAAATCAACTGTACAAGTTCCAATGACCTGACCGTTTTTTAATAAAATATATAGGCGACTTTCTGGATCCTTCAGAGCTTCAGCGACATATCTATCCACAATCTCTCTAGATTCATGCTCCTCTGAGAATGCCTGAAATTTTAACTGACTAATTTGCTCCTGATACGAACGATCTGCTAACAAAACTTCAAGATTGGAAACAGTTGCTAACGGATAAGGTCTTCTATCCTTACCTAACCAGGTTTCTGTCTCTTCATCCTCGACCAATCCCCAGTTGCTGACAAAATCAGGATAACGGTCTAGAAAAACACGCTCTGTCTGAAAAGTAACTGAACGAATAGGGAAAGAAGCTGTTTCTCTCTCAAAACTAGTAAGCAATGCACGTGCAATTCCCTGACGGCGATGAGCTGGATGAACCAGTATCGTCACTTCTACATCTTGATCATCTGCATAGACAGTTAATAAACCAACAAGTTCGCCTTTTTCATAATAAAGGAAAAAGGCGGGCATGTTTGGGTCAAAATTAAGCATGTTAGAGAGATAGGGTTCACGATAGGTACCGTCATAGTTTTGACAACAGTTAATTAGTTTTTTCGCCTCAGATAACTCCTCTTGGCTTAACTCACTCCTTGCTTGAATCATATAGATATCCTCTACAACCCAGACGATCTGTGACTGGCTTCTTTAGCCTGCTCCAGTTTATTGACATAGTACTCTCGTTTTTCTTCGACTTCGTGAATGACCGGCTCATCCTTCTTACCATGAAGGCGGACAATCTTAGCAGGAATACCGACAACCGTCACATCGCTAGGAACATCTGCAACAACAACCGCTGCAGCACCGACTTTGGCATTTTCACCGATTTCTACCGGTCCAATGACTTGAGCATGAGCAGAGATGAGAGCTCCCTTTCGCACGGTCGGATGGCGTTTGCCAACATCCTTACCAGTTCCACCAAGAGTTACTCCGTGGTAAAGCATAACGCCTTTCAACAATCGCTGTCTCCCCAATCACCAGACCAGAACCATGGTCGATAAAGACACCTGAATCAATCTGAGCACCCGGATGAATCTCAATCTGAGTCCAAAAGCGCCAAAACTGACTGTGCATACGAGCCAAGAGTTTGAAGCCATGATTCCAGAGAAAATGCGAAAGACGGTGGGCCGCCAAGGCCTTGACACCTGGATAAGTCAGCAAAACCTCCAAAGTGGTGCGGGCCGCTGGATCATTTTCTTTTACGATATCAATGGTTTCGCGCCACCATCCCATACATTTCTCCTTTTCTTATTCTGAATCTTTTGGTGTTTCTGTAAATTCTTTCTTAGGTTTGTGATCCTTGTGATGACGTGGACGGTGAGGACGCTCTGATTTTTCACCTTTTTCATCACGTTCAGGTTTTGGAGGACGAGGAAGAAGAGCTTTCATAGAAGCATCCACACGTCCTTTTTCATCAATCTTGATAACCTTAACATCAACTTCATCCCCGATTGCTACCAAGTCTTCGACATTATTGGTTCGCGTCCAAGCCATTTCAGAGATATGAACAAGGGCATCTGTCTTATCAAAGAGGTTGACAAAGGCACCAAATTTCTCGATACGAACAACCTTAGCACGGTAAACTTCATCCACTTTGGCTTCACGAACCAAACCAGCAATGATTTCTTTAGCACGGTTGATGGCATCTTGGTCGCTAGAATAGATAGACACATTTCCTTCTTCATCGATATCGATCTTAACGCCTGTTTCAGCGATAATCTTGTCGATGGTTTCTCCACCCTTACCGATGACAATCTTGATCTTGTCAACATCAATCTTGATGGTATCAATTTTCGGAGCAGTTGGAGCCAATTCTGGACGAACTTCTGGAATAGTTGCTTCAATCACATCAAGGATTTCAAAACGAGCTTTCTTGGCTTGGGCCAAAGCTTCCGTCAAGATTTCTGCAGTAATCCCTTGGATCTTGATATCCATTTGAAGGGCTGTAATCCCGTCACGAGTACCTGCAACCTTAAAGTCCATATCTCCAAAGTGGTCTTCCAAACCTTGGATATCTGTCAAGACTGTATAGTTGTTTCCATCTGAGATGAGACCCATGGCAATCCCTGCTACTGGTGCCTTGATTGGCACACCACCAGCCATAAGGGCAAGAGTTCCCGCACAGATAGAAGCTTGAGATGAAGAACCATTTGATTCCAAGACTTCTGCTACCAGACGGATAGCGTATGGGAATTCTTCCAAGCTTGGCAAGACTTGAGCAAGGGCACGCTCACCGAGAGCACCGTGACCAATTTCACGACGACCAGGCGCACCGTAACGACCAGTTTCCCCTACAGAGTATTGAGGGAAGTTATAGTGGTGCATAAAGCGTTTCTTGTACTCTGGATCCAAACCATCAATGATTTGAGTTTCTCCCATCGGAGCCAAGGTCAAGACTGAAAGAGCCTGAGTTTGCCCACGAGTGAAGAGACCAGAACCGTGTACACGAGGAAGGAAGTCAACAACCGCATCCAAAGGACGAATTTCATCGACCTTACGACCATCAGGACGAACCTTGTCTTCTGTGATCAAACGGCGCACTTCAGCGTGTTCCATTTGTTCCAAGATTTCAGCAACATCACGCATAATACGGTCAAACTCTTCGTGATCCGCATATTTTTCTTCGTAAACAGCAGTTACTTGATCTTTGACTGCTTGAGTTGCAGCTTCACGAGCCAATTTTTCTTCTACTTGGACAGCTTTTTGGAGATCGCTGTTGTAGGCTGCGATGATTTCAGCCTGCAATTCAGCATCTACATGAAGCAATTCCACTTCTGCTTTTTCCTTACCGACAGCAGCAACGATTTCTTCTTGGAAGGCAATCAATTCTTTGACTGCTTCATGTCCTTTGAGAAGGGCTTCCAACATGATTTCTTCTGACAATTCTTTGGCACCAGACTCAACCATGTTGATAGCGTGTTTGGTACCAGCTACTGTCAATTCAAGAAGAGATTGCTCTGCCTGTTCTTGACTAGGGTTGATGATGATTTGGCCATCGACATAACCCACTTGTACCCCAGCGATTGGTCCGTCAAACGGAATATCTGAGATAGAAAGTGCCAAGGAAGAACCAAACATAGCTGCCATAGGTGCAGAGGCATTTTCATCATAAGAAAGTACTGTGTTAATCACTTGGACTTCGTTACGGAAACCTTCCGCAAACATAGGACGGATTGGACGGTCAATCAAACGCGCTGTCAAAGTCGCATCCGTTGAAGGACGTCCTTCACGTTTCATAAAGCCACCAGGAAATTTCCCAGCCGCATACATTTTTTCTTCGTAGTTGACTTGAAGAGGGAAGAAATCCCCAGTTGCCATCTTTTTAGACATAACGGCCGCAGTCAAGACAGTTGACTCACCATAACGCACGACAACAGAGCCATTGGCTTGCTTAGCAACCTGACCAGTCTCTACAATTAACTCACGACCCGCAAAAGTCGTTTGAAACACTTGTTTTGTCATTTTAATCCCCTTTGGATTGATAATATTATACGTCTTGCCTACAAAAATCAAGATACTAAGCCGTTAAGCAACTCAAAGGAAAATAGGAAATCGGACGACGGAGCGACTGCTCCTAGGCAGATTTATCTTTTTCCAAAGAGTTGTAGGCGTGTTCAATTCTCAAGATACCAAGGACGTCAAAAGCAAAGTAAAAATAGGAAACTGACGAAGTCTTCGATGAAGACAAAACAGTTTATCTTTTTTACACAGCTTTTCGGCCGTGTTCAATTACTCAAGATACAAATCATTAGAAAGGATTAGATGCTTTACTAACTCTCTCGTCAAATAACATCGATTTGACTCGTTCGTGTCGCTCAAACTAAATACTGAAAAGAACAAATTATTAAAAAATTTCTGTCATAAAATTGAGAATCGACAAATCCTTTGAAACCTAAATACCCTCATCTTTGTATCAAGTACGTACAGAGTCTATTTTATCATATTTTTCTTAAAAAGTGCGGTCTTTACCATTAAAAAGGAACCATTCCCCTCAACTGAGAAGAATGGTTTACTTTTTATTATCCTAGAGACTGATGATTAAACAAGGCATGGGTTGCTTGATGAATGTATTTTGCTGTTTCAGCATTGTTCATGGTATAGAGATGCACACCGGCAACATCCTGAGTTACCAAGTCCACGATTTGGTCCACTGCATAGGCAAGTCCTGCTGCTCTGAGCGACTCAGGGTCATGCTCATACTTGTCTAATATGGCTTTAAATTTGCGTGGAAGATGGATATTCTCACAAGTCTTCAAGAGGCGGAGAGCCTGATTTCGATTCAGAATTGGCATAATCCCTGCATGAATGGGAACATCAATCCCAGCTAAGATGCACTTGTCTTGGAAATCATAGAAGCGCTCATTGTCAAAGAAAAGCTGAGTTACGAGACTCGAACAGCCTGCATCCACTTTCTTCTTAAGATTTGAATATCTGAAATCTGATTTGGTGAATCTGGATGACCTTCTGGATAGCAAGCTCCGATAATATCAAAGTGAGGGGCTTGTTCCTTGATGAACTCAATCAAGTCAGTGGCGTAGCGAAAATCCTTTTGTGGCTCTACATCTGGAATGATATCCCCACGCAAGGCCAAGATTTTCTGGACCCCAACCTCGTCCAAATCAGCAATGGTTTCAGCAACCTTGTCCTTAGTCAAATAGATAGCTGGCAAGTGAGCAATAGTCGGAATCGCCAAGTCATTTTGGATAAAGTCAGCCAAACGGACCGTCGTTTCCTTGATATTAAATTTATTATTGCTGGCAGTCACACTGATAAAGTGGGGAGCCAACTCCTGCATATCTTGAAGAGCAGAAATAATGTTATCATTACCCACGGCTGGGTTTGGAGGGAACACTTCAAATGAGAGTGACGGTGTTTGGCGTGACATAGTCTTTATCCTTTTCTAGTTGATTTTTAGTTAGCTGGACTCTGGAATCCAAGTGAAACAGGTAGATTGACCAAACAGCGCTTCTTGAGAAATCCTATCTTACAATTTCTCACGCGCAGCTTTAGCTGCTTCAACAAGGCGGATCAAGCTTTCTTTTGTTTCTGGAATACCACGTGTTTTCAAACCACAGTCTGGGTTAATCCAAACTTTCTTGCTTGGCACTTTAGCAAGGATGGCTTCGATTGTGTGGTCGATTTCGCCTTCATTTGGTACACGAGGTGAGTGGATATCGTAAACCCCAGGTCCCACTTCTGTTTGGAAGTTTTTCGCTTTGAGTTCGTCCAAGATTTCAAGGTTTGAACGGCTAGCTTCAAAGGAAATAACATCTGCATCCATGTTGTCGATAGCTGGGATGATATCTGTAAATTCTGAGTAACACATGTGAGTGTGGATTTGTGTGTCTGGCGCTACTGTTGAGTGTACCAAGCGGAAGGCAGGAATTGCCCAGTCAAGGTAGTCTTCGTACCAGTCGCTACGACGAAGTGGCAATTTCTCACGAAGAGCAGCCTCGTCGATTTGTATTATTTTCACACCTGCAGCTTCAAGGTCAAGAACTTCATCCTTGATTGCAAGGGCGATTTGAAGAGTAGAATCCTTGATAGAGATGTCTTCACGTGGGAATGACCAGTTGAGAATAGTTACTGGTCCAGTCAACATACCTTTAACAGGTTTGTTTGTACGGCTTTGTGCATAGCTAGACCATTTAACAGTGATAGGGTTAAGACGAGTGACATCACCCCAGATGATTGGTGGTTTAACCCCACGCATACCGTATGATTGTACCCAACCATTTTTAGAGAAGAGGTAACCTGACAAGTTTTGACCGAAGTACTCAACCATGTCATTACGCTCAAATTCACCGTGAACAAGGACATCAAAGTCGATATCTTCTTGCCATTTGATCCATTCATCGATCGTTTCAGCAAGGAAAGCATCGTACTCTTCTTGAGACAATTCACCTTTACGGTAAGCCAAACGCTTGGCACGAACTTCCTTAGTTTGAGGGAATGAACCGATAGTTGTTGTTGGAAGAGCTGGAAGTTTGAAAGCTTCTTCTTGGATAGCTTCACGTTCTGCAAAGGCTGGCAAACGAGTGTAGTCTGCGTCTGTTAAGCCAGCGATACGCGCACGAAGTTCCGCATTTTCACCAACACGCTCAGTCGCAAAGAGTTCTTTGTTAGCTGCAAGTGCTTCTTCACCTTGACCATTGCGGATAGCATCCAAATCACGAATCTCATCCAATTTTTCAACTGCAAAGGCAAAGTGGTTCAAGATTGCTGGTTCAAATTCTTCATTAGCAGTTGTAAATGGCACATGAAGAAGTGAGCATGAGCTTGTCAAGACAATGTTTTCAGCTGGGATTTGTTCAAGAACAGCCAAGCTCTTTTCGTAGTTGTTGCGCCAGATGTTTTTACCATTGACAATACCTGCATAGAGAGTCTTGTCAGCTGGGAAACCACCTTTAACCAATTCAAGAGTTTTCTTACCTTCAACGAAATCAAGACCGATAGCATCTACTGGCAATTTCACAAGGTCAGCGTAAACGTCACGAACGTCTCCGAAGTAAGTTTGAAGCAAGACCTCAAGACCTTTTTTGTCAGCCAAGAGTTTGTTGTAGAGATTCAAGAAGAGAGCTTTTTCTTCAGCTGTCAAGTCTTTTACAAGAGCAGCTTCATCCAATTGGATGCGAGTTGCACCAAGTTCAGCCAATTTTGCAAAAACTTCTTGGTAAGCAGCCACTAAGCTGTCTACGAAGTCTTCTGCTTTCACGCCTTCTTCAAAATCTGACAATTGAAGGAAAGTGAATGGACCTACAAGAACAGGACGAGTGTTGAGACCAAGTTCTTTTGCTTCTTGGAACTCATCGAAGATCTTGTGACCTGCAAGTTTAACTTGAGTGTCTTTTTCAAATTTAGGAACGATGTAGTGGTAGTTGGTGTTGAACCATTTCTTCATTGGAAGGGCGCGAACGTCCCCTTTTTCTCCTTGGTAACCACGACCCAAAGCGAAGTAGCGCTCAAGATCAGACAAGTCCAAGTTTTGAACTGAAGCAGGTACCACGTTGAAAAGGAAAGCTGCATCTAGGAAGTTGTCATAGTGAGAAAAGTCATTTGATGGGATTTCAGTGATGCCTTTTTCTTTGACAATGTTCCAGTGTTTAGCACGCAAGTCTTTTGCTGCTGCCAAGAGTTCTTCTTCTGAGATTTCTTTTCTAAAGTATTTTTCAGTTGTAAATTTTAATTCGCGGAATTCGCCCAAACGAGGGAAACCGATGATTGTAGTTGACATGATGTGTCCTCCAAAATTTGTTGTTGAAACTATCTTAACAGAAAAGAAATCATCTGTATAATTGTAAAAAATTAGGCTTTGATATAGTTTGAAACTATATCTCCATTTTAGAAAAAAGAAAAAGACCTGAGACAAATACCTCAAATCCTTTGTGTAGCTTGTTTTATAGCTTTATTTCAGTTAGACGGTTCAAACGCGTTATTAGTAATTCTTATAAGTGACTATGGCTTGTTATTAGAAAAGACTATAGGTTGATTTTTCTATATTATACACTTGAGGCACTATAACTGTTAAATTTGTTAAAGTTTTCCAACTTCTTTCTATCAACTCTTTCTCTGTTCGAGGGGGACGACTGCTAATGTCTTTCCTAAACTGGCTAAAACTTTCAAGACCGTATCCAACTGAGGACTAGTCTTACCTGTTTCCATCCTAGCTATAACCTGCTGGCTTACTCGACTAAGTTCTTCTAGCTTTTTCTGGCTGATTCCTTGCTCATGTCTGGCCTCAATCAACTCACTCATAATAACCACTCGCATATCACTTTCAAGAATTTCCTCCTTGGTAAAGAGTTCTGACCTGACATCCTTCCAGTTACTCCCAATAGCACTATTCTTCATCACTTAACCCTCTTTCTTTTAAGTCCTTCAACTCACGCTTGGCTTTTTCAATCTCTCTTCTAGGAGTTTTCTGAATATTTTTGACAAAATGATGTAAAAGAACAAAACTACCATCGACCCATGCTACAAATAAAATTCGATCTCTCAGTGGTCTTAGTTCCCAAATCTCATCTTCCAAATGTTTGATATAGGGTTCCCCAGCTCTCGACCCATGCTGACTAAGCAACTCGATATAGTCATTTAGTTTATTGAGTTTGATGCGGCTATCCTTACTTTTCTGACTAGCCAATTCTCTCATATAATCCAAAACTGGCTCGTTTCTATTTTTGTCCTTATAGAAGTAAATCGTATGCACCAAGCTACCTCTTTCTAATTTAATTATAACTCAAAAGTTATTAAAAGTAAATCTGAACACTCATAAAAAGAAGACCTTAGAAAAACTCTAAAGGTCTCATCTTTATTATTCGAAAAAATTACGAAAAGAGTTATAAAATGCTGATAATTCTTACGTTTACTTCAGCTCAATCCCCTTCTCTCGGAGATTAGCCAGACACTCCTCATAGTAGGCAACGTCATGTTCGCTGTATATAGGACTAGTCAACTTTTCCTCTACTAAGTCTTGATAAGAAGGGCAAGTTTTACCGCGGTAGTTCTTGTCCAGCCACTCTGAACTGACATTATAGCCACGGTCAGCCATTTCCTTCATGATCAAGCGATGATAGGCATAGAGACGATAGGGCGAGTGAGTAAAGACATAGTCCACCGTCGCATGCTTTCTGCCCCAGCCATTGCCACGCAGGGCACAACACTCTCGATGTTGTCCCAAGAGTTGAGGACGAGGGAGTTGTGAAATTAAGTCCTCATGCCAAAGTCTCATGGGAGTCTCCTTTCAATAAAGTCGAATGTTGCAAGTAGGTATTTGGATATCGTTCAAGCAAATCTCGAGTCTTAGTGATCAAGTCTTTCTTAGAAGCCTGACCAAAGCGGTAGCGATCCAACAAGAGCATATAGTCCTTGCGCTCAGCATCTGTCGCTTTCTTTTTGAAATAGCCCCAAATATGCTGAAAAGCATTGCAAACCTGACCTCTGTGTTCTGGAATCTGGCAGGCACGGTCAATCATCTCTTGAACCTGACTCAGCTCCACCACTTCTTGCTTGAGATACTGGCGAATATCCTTGTAAATATTGCTAGAATGGCTCAAAACAAGGTATTTATTTTCCGCCCAGAGTTGCTGACAAAGGGCACGTTGATTGTTGTTATTCATAATTGACATTATACCATGTTTACTCTAAGAACTCTGCCATTTTTACATCGTAAGCATTCTGTAGATTGAGCCAGGTTTGCATGGAAACTCCGCTTAGCTTGGCTAACTTATGAGCCATTTCTTTACTAATGGACTCCTCAGCATTGACGAGCTTGCTGACAGTCTTTGCTGAAACTCCCAAACGCTTCGCAAATTCCTTCTGCGTTACGTTATACTCTTCAATCAACTCTTCAACATACTGACCTGGATGAAAAGCAATCAGATCTTTGTATTCAACAATTTTATTACTCATAGTAATCGCTGACCCCCTCTTTTTTATGATTTCAATAGGACTTGGAAACACTTTTTCTAAGTCCTCATCACGAAATTCTACAATCAACCGATTTGATCAAATTAAATTATCTTTTAGGTAATTTAATTGTAGCATCTTTTGAAAATAAAAACCAACCAAACATAAATTTGGCTGGTTTTCTTACATTGATTCTATACTACTGCAATTTTTGACGTTTCAAATGCAAATCGATTTTTAATTAACGAATTAATTTGCGAATTTGAATTAATAATTTTTAAATCTTTTCTAATTCGCTCAAATGAATAATCACTTAATAAATTAATAAATGCTGAATTAACAAATGACGTACTTACATATGGAACCGATTCAAACGATATAACGACTGTTTGATTCGCTTCAAATGCTCTTTTGATTTTGTCAAGTATAACTAAACCCGATTGATTATCTGAATAATTGTTCACAATATTTTTCACTTCAATCGTTACCATAAAAACTCCTCCTCTTCTTCTAAGTCATATAGATGTTCATTAGATACATCAATTACTAATTCGAAAAAAGTACCTGGATATGACTCAATAAAAGATTTTGTTTTAACAATTTCGTTGTTAAATATTTCAATCATACCACAATTTGAAAGAATTGTCACTTTAGAAACTTCATTTTTTGTTAAAGTATTCATTATATTAGACAAGCCTGCACCTCTATTTTGTGGTACAGATTGAGAAGAAACTCCCTCTTGTAGTGCATATTCTATCAACTTATTATCTGATAATTCTAAATTAAATTTTTCACGAATAGTCGTCGGTATTCCTACACCAAAGTCTGATATTGAGATAATGATTTCGTTCTTCTTTGGATAGTACTGACCAAAGATACAACCTATTTTTTCAGTTGAATGATCCGAAATATTATTAAATATCTCGTCAATAGCTACACAGATTGATGAAAAATCATTTTTTCTCTTCGTCTGTTTCTGCAACCATATCATGAGATCTAATTGTTTCCATTGATTAATTCTACTTGTTTCAACATGTTTCAAAGTCAATGTCGTAGGCCGTAAACTAGGTTTTTTGAAAATACCCTCTTGACCAAAATTCTTAAAGAATCCACAATCAGATAAATAATTCATCACTTTCCTATTTTCAACATTGTCTATATCAGTATCAACAACAAATGTAACCTCAATCTGCTTGTTTTTTTCAGCCCATTTAATAATATTACTCAAGGAAACCATACCAGAAGGCTCAGAGAATTCAATTCTTCTCATATCAATTTGAATCTCCGAACCAATTTCTGAATTAGTTACCTAGTCTCTAAATTTAATAACAACCTCTCTAATTGATTCTTTATTTAAACGCTTAGGAAGTACAATCGTATCCATTTATTCCTCTTTTCTTTCCTCTACTCCGCCTTCACCTGTCCATTCATCAGCATTGGCAAGAGCCAATCGCGAAGTTGGGTGAGTTGTTCATTTTCTTGTTGTTTTTTAGTTATTTCTTTAATAATATTATTAGAAAAATCATAAAATCTATCTAAAATATCATTTGAAGGGATAACTACTTTTATATTTTTAATCATATCCTGTGAGAGATTATCTCTTGCAGAACCTGTACTCAACTTAACAAGATACTGATACAAGTCCTCAATTACATTTTTGAGATAATAACGCATCCTAATATCTGTTAACATAATCGCACATATTGCCTGGTTTGTTGATGCTTCAAAAGTTAAGAAGCTAACTTTTCCTGCCGTTGCTCCATACATAGCAACTAGAATTGTCCCACTAGGGAACAACTTCGCACTAGAATTATTTAACCCTTCTTCTGTAATAAAATTAGAAGTACTTGTAATAACAGTTTGCTCTAACTCTCCACTATTTATCCATGGTATTTCACCATTTGAATAGTATGAAACATTTGTAGATTTTGGGGTTCCACCAGAACCAGTTTGAGCTATATCTTCTACTTTTGCCACTCCCCACCCCTCTGGAATCTCGCGTTTAAGTTCTGGGTTATAGACCATCTTTCCGCCTGATGATTTGTAGGGTTTGCCATTCTGGTCTGGGAAATCAAACTGCACAAACCAGTAGTCATAGAGGGTCTTAGTCATAGCTTCCAACTCTTGGTTGATTTGGTTGTTGATTTGGATTTATCATCAATTGCTGAGAGAATATTTGCAATTTTTCTTTGTTCTTCTAAACCTGGAATCAAAAAATCTGAGATTTTCAAAGCATTTTCATTTACTCTTTTTCGACCTGAAGTTCCTTCCATCAGACTAATCGCTTGTTTTCTGAACTCCGGGCTAATTGATAGATAGTACAAAAACCGCTCGTCAATATTTTCTTTAGCTCTTAAAACAATAAATTCCGTAGACCCAAAGCCTATTTCATCCTCTTGAAGACAATTGACGAATGCTGTTTTCCCATTTTCTAAACATGGAGTAATTTTTGCTAAAAGGGTATCACCATTTCTAAACTTAGTTCCACCCCTAAATTCACCATAATCAATTTTTAAAACATCTCTCTGAAATTCTTTAATGTTTGCCATCGGTATGTTGGGAGCAATATCTCCTTTTTTTAGAGTTTCCGTTGGTTTTAAAAAAGCAATTTCTTGTAGTTGTTTTTTTCTCCACTTACTCATACTTCAACCCCTTCATTTGCTCTTCAATTTCCTGCTCCAAGGCATGTGATTGCCGGAAGAGGTCTGAGAGTTTATTTTGAAAGGCGGTCATCTTGGCGTCAAACTCTTCTGCTGTGATATCCACATAGTCGATCTTGATGTCAAAGTATTGACCTGCGCTGAGAGAGTAGTTTTTCTCCTTGATTTCCTCATAAGAGACCGCGACAGAAAAGTCCGCGACGGCTTCTTTCTTGATAAAGGTCTCGACGATCTTCTGCTCTTCCTCAGGAGAGAGCACGGTCTTTTGGTTCTTGCCTTCCTTGACCTTGGTTCCGAGGTTTGAGGCATCGATAAGAACGACATCGCCCTTATTTTTCTTATCGATAAAGAGGATGGAGACGTTGGTACCTGTCGTCGCAAAGATATTAGACGGCATGGAAACGACACCCGCCAGCATTTGATGGTCCACCAAATGTTGACGGATGGCCTTATCAATCCCTGACTGGGCAGTGATAAAGCCTGTCGGTAGGACTACGGCTGCCTGGCCATCTGGTTTCAGAGAGTAGATGATATGCTGGACAAAGAGCTCATAGATCGCCATCTTGTCCTTAGACTTAGCTGGAACCTTTGGCACACCTGCAAAGAAACGCTCACTGGCTTCTGGCAAGCTTCCACTCGGTCACGCCACTCTGAAAAGTCCAGCTTGAAAGGAGGGTTGGAGACGATATAGTCCATCTTTTCAGGATGACGGTTGGCGATAATGGTATTTCCCTGCACGATATTATGGATGGAGTGTTGAAGTCCATTCAAGATGAGGTTGAGACGGAGGAGATTGGATGATTTTTGCGAGATATCCTGACTATAGACAGTGGTCTTATCCACACCGATACGACTAGCCAGGTTCATCAGCAAGGTTCCAGAACCAGCAGACGGGTCATAAATCCGCACGTTTGATGGTTGGTCATTTCCCACAAGAATATCAGCGATAATCTTAGCCACAGAGTGAGGCGTGTAGTACTCAGCGTACTTACCACCACCATCTTTGTTGTAGTCCTTGATCATATACTCAAAGAGAGTAGAGAAAAAGTCGAAGCCTTGTGAAAAAATAGTCTCATCAAACTTGACGCGTGCAAGGAGATTGATGATGGCTTTTGCCACTTCGTTACGCTTACTGCTATCTGAGATGGTATCTGTAATCAAACGCTCGTCAAAGAGACGAATAGCCGTATCTCCGTCTGTATGCACAGAGAAGATATCGTTATTATCAATGGCGATCTGGTTGAGGGTATTTTCAAAGCTCTCGTAGAAAGTCGCTTCATTTTGCTGACGGTGAAGCGTTTCTATCAACTGCTCTGACTTGAGCCAAGCCGTACTGGTACCGATATCCTCCAAGAGCCAGTCATAGTCATCTTCACTCATTGCTAACAAGTTTTCATAAGTGTTGGATTCATCCAGCACCTTAGCTTGATATAAAAACTTATCATTTAAAAACTTGTAGAGGAAGGACTGGGTGAGGAGTTTGTACTCACCCGCTTCTCCTCCTAGTCCTGCATGAGTAAAGACTGCTTTCAAATCATCTACCAAGTCTTGGACTTGGACTTTATATGTTTCATTCATTAATGTTGGTATTCCTCTTCATATCCTTCAAATAGCGACTCGACGATATAATTAAAATCCTGTCTTGTCAAACTACTTGCAGATTGGTTGGTTTTCATTTCAATCCGAGCTTCTTCTCGAATCATTTTCTTGAGAAAGTCCTCGTTATCGAGCACGCCTTGATTTTGACCGATTTTACGGTCTAGTCTGACTTTAGAACCTTTGATAACGTGGTAAATAGCAGGAAAATCACTGACCATAGTCGAGTTGGTTACGTGTTTGTAGGAACGTGCTGCCATTTCATCTCCGTCAAAATTCATAGTCAAACGTCTCATATGAGTATGATAATCTTCCACTGACTTAAAGAGCTCTTCGTACTCTTTTTGAATTTCTTTGATGTTTTCCATAGTGTAGCCTTCTTGCCCATGAATCAGGTGTTTTTTCATGATGCGCTGGAATTCTTCGTAGAGAAAAACCCACTCAGGATCTTTCTCATCACGCTGTTTTATGATGCCTCCAGCAACTCGACGCTTCAAATCTTCTAGGTCATTGGCTGCTAGACGGAGTTCTTCCTCCGCAATCTTGACAAAACTAAAACTGGTCTCAGACATGGCAAGATTTAAAAGGGTGCGACTAGAAAAATCATCTGGCTTATCCATTAGTGACAAGGTCAGCAAGCGTCTTGAAATCACATTAAGCAGAGTTGCAATCTGAGTAATATCAATCTGCTTAATCAAATGGTCATAACCAAGTAAGCGGGCGATATTATAGTATTGCTTAACCGATTCTAAGGCTTTTCGTAGTTCATTTAGCTGCTTTCTATCCTTGATATCATCAATTGATTGAGAAAAGAACTCTAGATTAGAGGTTGGATAGTCCATGAGGATGCGCTCTGTCTTGCTTAGTTCCTGAGAAATTTCCTCCGCGGGCACAAAGAGCGAGCCAAACACATCCTCTCCATTTCCCCAGTCAGGGTCGTATCATACTCTTGATTGAGTTCTTCTAGATAAGCACGATTGGTTTTATCAAATTCTTTAGAAATATCCGCAAAATCAACTACATAGCCAAAGAGATAGTCCTTGTAAGGACGATTCACACGAGTCAAAGTCTGGAGAAGGTTATGTGCCTTAATCTTGCGTCCTAGATAGAGACGCTTGAGGCGAGGCGCATCAAAACCTGTCAAGAGCATCGAATAGACGATAATGAGGTCAATCTTACCTTCCTTATAGGCATCCACCTTTTCCTTTTTCTCTTCCTTGTCTCCCTCATCATGGAGGATGAGAGCAGAGATCAAGTTGGTTGTTCCAGCCTTTCGTCGTTCTTCTAACTGTTTTTCAAGCTCACGCGCCTGCTTGGACGAATCACAGACAATCATACCACCAATTGTCTGGTCATCAAAAACCAGATCACGCGCACGATTAAAGTCCTCCAGAATAAAATCAAGCATAGGTTCCACATAGTGCGGATGAGCAAAGATATCTTCTTTGGATAAATCCCCACGTTGGATTTCTTCATTGATGGCTCTGAGATTATCTTTATAGGACGTCTCGATATCTTCTCGCATCAAACGCAAGGTAAAACCATCATCTATAGACTGGTTGTAGTAGTATTTATGGATATAATCCCCAAAAATATCACGTGTAGTCGCATGACTTTCCTTGATCTTACCATCTTTCTTGTAGGTAATCAAGGGGGTCCCAGTCAAGGCAATCTTGATCGCATTGGTATCTGCCTGATAGAGATTTGGCAGGTAGGAACCTCGTTCATTATAAGAACGGTGGGCTTCATCGATAAAGTAGATATTTTGACGATTGAGATCATAGCCAGAGCGATCGGTCAGGTCTGAATCATCTTTGAACTTCTGTATATTGACAACGGCGACATCATAGCCGTCTTGTTTTTGATTGAGTTCTCGAGGATTGTTGATGCGCTTAACCTTGAGTCCTCTTTTGGTAAATTCCTTAAAGGCTTGGTCTGCCAAATCCAGGCGATCAACGACAAAGTAAAACTGCGGAACAATCCCCTGTTTTGAAAAATAATTGGTCAGATAGCGGATATTGAAGAAAGCCAGGGCAGTCTTACCTGAGCCCTGTGTATGCCAGATAACACCTTTTTAACACCTTTTGCGATGGTTTCTTCTATCGCACGTGTCGCGAAATACTGAGGATAACGCATGACATGCTTCTGCAATTGTATCTGACCTTCCTTGCTTTCTTCTTCTACATAAACCAGCCCAAAGCGAAGCATGAAAAACAGGCGTTCTTTTTGATACAAAGAAGACAGGAAAGTATTGCAGGGAGTGTCGGGCTGTAAGTTTGTTGTAAATTCTGGTTGAGATTTGAGAGCAAAATGCTTCACATCCTCAAGTACGAAATCAATTTGTTCATCTCTTAAAGGTACAATTGAATTCAGAAAATCCACTTCTCTTTCTTCCTTGAAAGCATTAAATTTTGTTTTTGAATAGGCATTTGAACCGTAGTAAGAACCCTGTTTTTGTTGACATTGGCCACTGATATAAGGTAAATTATCAGATAAAGCTATCAACTGGGTAATATTGTTAAAACGACGAAACTTACGATTTTCAAAACGGTATCTAGTCCTGTCCTGTTCGGACTGAATCCCTGTCTTTCCATCTCGGATAGCATTGGGTTGTTTAACTTCGATATAAGAAAGAGGAAGTCCATTGATAAACACAACTATATCCGGACGAAATTCATCTTGTCCATTTTGACAAGTGACTTCAAGCGCCAGATGGAAGGTATTGGCTGCAGGATTTTCCCAATCGATATAAACGGCACCTTCTTGTCCCTGTATCCTTTTAAAGAAGGAGCGTCCTAAATCATTTTGATCCAGTTCCAGCTTGATATTGGCCAATTCTCTCTCAAAATCTTCATCTGTTAAATAGTTATTAAACGTTAAAAATTGCTCTTTAAAAACAGATACAAGAATATTGGTATCTGGGTCTCTTTCTTCAATTTCTTTACTATTACGAGAAAGATAGGTATAACCCATTCGCATCAAATGCAGAGCTGCTGGGATTTGTACTCTTGTTAATTCAGAAAAATCTTTTCGTCTTGCCATCGCAAACCTTCCTTACGCTTCATTTGAACTATTCATATCCTGAAATTTCCAAATTTTATACTAGGTCTATTATAGCATGTTTAGCCTCAAATTCCATCACTCTTCCCTCACAAAAACAATCCATTCCCCCTTTCTCCTCCAAAAATATGGTATAGTAGAAATATACTATCTATGAGGAGTTTACATGTCACAGGATAAACAAATGAAAGCTGTTTCTCCCCTTTTACAGCAAGTTATCAACATCTCATCGATTGTCGGTGGGATTGGGAGTTTGATTTTCTGTATTTGGGCTTATCAGGCTGGGGTTTTACAGTCTAAGGAAACCCTCTCTGCCTTCATCCAACAGGCAGGCATCTGGGGGCCACCTCTCTTTATCTTTTTACAGATTTTACAGACGGTCGTCCCTATCATTCCAGGAGCCTTGACCTCAGTAGCTGGGGTCTTTATCTATGGTCACATCATCGGGACAATCTACAACTATATCGGCATCGTGATTGGATGTGCCATTATCTTTTATCTGGTGCGACTCTATGGAGCTGCCTTTGTCCAGTCCGTCGTCAGCAAGCGCACCTATGACAAGTATATCGGTTGGTTGGATAAGGGCAATCGTTTTGACCGTTTCTTTATCTTTATGATGATTTGGCCCATTAGTCCAGCTGACTTTCTCTGTATGTTGGCTGCCCTGACCAAGATGAGCTTCAAGCGCTATATGACCATCATCATTCTGACCAAGCCCTTTACCCTTGTGGTTTATACCTACGGTCTGACCTATATTATCGACTTCTTCTGGCAAATGCTTTGACACATAAAAAATCCGTTTGGTTTCCCAAGCGGATTTTGTGCTTTATTTTGAAACTTCTTTTGCAAGAACGAAATTCCCAAGTGTGGCAGAACCATTTCCTGCGACTGCTGGAGTGACGATGTAGTCACGCACATCTGGTACTGGTAGATAACCGTTGAGAAGAGCTGTAAATTTCTCACGGACACGGTCCAGCATGTGTTGTTGAGCCATGACTCCTCCACCAAAGACAATCACGTCTGGGCGGAAAGTTACTGTCGCATTGACCGCAGCCTGAGCGATATAGTAGGCTTGAACATCCCAAACAGGGTTGTTGAGTTCAATATTTTCCCCACGAACACCTGTACGAGCTTCCAAACTTGGACCAGCTGCATAGCCTTCCAGACATCCCTTATGGAAAGGACAAACACCCTTAAACTCTTTTTCAATATCCATTGGGTGTCTAGCAACATAATAATGACCCATTTCAGGGTGACCCACACCGCCGATAAACTCACCACGTTGGATAACACCTGCACCGATACCTGTACCGATTGTGTAGTAAACCAAGTTTTCGATACGGCCACCAGCATTGTTACGGGCAACCACTTCACCATAAGCAGAGCTATTTACGTCTGTAGTGAAGTACATAGGCACGTTGAGGGCGCGACGAAGGGCACCAAGCAAGTCAACATTTGCCCAGTTTGGTTTTGGAGTCGTTGTGATAAAGCCATAAGTTTTTGAGTTTTTATCAATATCAATCGGACCAAATGAACCAACTGCAAGACCAGCAAGGTTGTCGAATTTTGAGAAGAACTCAATGGTTTTATCGATTGTTTCGATTGGAGTTGTTGTTGGAAATTGTGTTTTTTCTACAACGTTAAAGTTTTCATCACCGACAGCACAGACAAACTTTGTACCGCCCGCTTCCAAGCTTCCATATAATTTTGTCATGATAAACCTCTTGTTTTTATTTTCTTTATTATAGCATATTTTAAAAATCTAAGTTTCTCAATTTTTTAGATTTTCCTCTGTAAATCTTACCATTCAAGCAAAAACGAACAAACATGTCATTTGTTCGTTTTCATTTTGAGAGGGAATGTAGTACTCAATGAAAATCAAAGAGCAAACTAGGAAGCTAGCCGAAGGCTGCTCAAAGCAATGCTTTGAGGTTGTAGATAAGACTGACGAAGTCAATTACATATATCTACGGCAAGGCGAAGCTAACGTGGTTTGCATTTGATTTTCGAAGAGTATTAGGCTTTCACTTCGATAAGAGCATCACCCTTCGCAACTGAACCTGTTGCGACTGGACCTACTGAAGAGAAGTCAGCTGTGTTTGTAACGATAACCATTGTTGTATCATCAAGACCAGCTGCAGCGATTTTGTTTGAATCAAATGTTCCAAGAACATCGCCAGCTTTTACCTTGTCACCTTGAGCAACTTTTGCTTCGAAACCTTCACCATTCATTGTTACAGTGTCGATACCAACGTGGATCAAGACTTCAGCACCATTAGTTGTTTTCAAACCAAAGGCATGTCCTGTTGGAAAGGCAATTGAAACTTCAGCATCAGCTGGTGCATAAACCACACCTTGGCTAGGTTTCACAGCGATACCTTGTCCCATAGCTCCACTTGAGAAGACTGGATCATTAACATCGGCAAGAGCGACAACGTCACCAACAATAGGGGTTACAAGTGTTTCATTTTGAAGAGCTGCTGGAATGTTACCAGTTGTTTCTTCTTGGACCAAACGTTCTGTCTCTACTTCAGTAGCAACTTCTTTTTCATCCTCATAACCAAACATATAAGTAAGAGCGAAACCAAGAACGAATGATACAGCTACCATAAGAAGGTATTGGGCAAGTTGTCCGTTACCGATGTAAAGCATTGTACCTGGGATAATTGTGATACCATTACCAGTACCAGCAAGTCCAAGGATAGAAGCCAATCCACCACCGATTGCACCAGCAATCAATGAAAGGAAGAATGGCTTACGGAAGCGCAAGTTCACCCCGAAGATAGCAGGCTCTGTAATACCGAGGAAAGCAGAAAGAGCTGCTGGGAAAGCAAGTGTTTTTAGTTTTGGATTTTTAGTTTTAACACCAACCGCAACAGTTGCAGCACCTTGAGCTGTCATAGCCGCAGTGATGATAGCGTTGAATGGGTTAGCATGGTCAGCAGCAAGCAATTGAACTTCAAGCAAGTTGAAGATATGGTGCACACCTGACACGACGATCAATTGGTGAACCCCACCAATCAAGAAACCACCAAGACCAAATGGCATGCTAAGGATTGCTTTTGTAGCGATAAGGATGTAGTTTTCAACAACGTGGAAGACTGGTCCGATGACAAAGAGTCCAAGGATAGACATCACCAAAAGTGTCACGAATGGTGTTACCAAAAGGTCAATGACATCTGGAACAACCTTGCGGACAGCTTTTTCAAATTTAGCTCCGACAACCCCGATGATGAAGGCTGGAAGAACGGAACCTTGCAAACCAACAACAGGGATAAAACCAAAGAAGTTCATAGCTGTTACTTCACCACCTGAAGCAACTGCCCAAGCATTTGGAAGTGAGCCAGAAACAAGCATCATACCAAGAACGATACCAACGGCTGGATTTCCACCGAATACACGGAAGGTTGACCACACAACCAAACCTGGCAAGATGATGAAGGCTGTATCTGTCAAGATTTGAGTGTAAGTTGTCACGTCAGCTGGAAGTGTCACTCCAAGAGCAGTCAAGAGACCACGCACACCCATGAAAAGACCTGTTGCTACGATAACTGGGATGATTGGAACGAAAACGTCACCGAAAGTACGGATAGCACGTTGGAACCAGTTCCCTTGTTTAGCAGCTTCTGCTTTCATGTCATCTTTAGATGATGTTGGCAAACCAAGTGCAACAACTTCATCGTACATTTTGTTAACTGTACCTGTACCAAAGATGATTTGGTATTGACCTGAGTTAAAGAAAGCACCTTGAACTTTTTCCAAGTTCTCAATCACTTCTTTATTGATTTTTCCTTCATCTTTGACCATGACACGAAGACGAGTCGCACAGTGAGCTACACTGTTGACATTTTCACGTCCGCCCAAGGCATCGATGACTTTTTTTGCAATTTCCTGATTGTTCATTTGCAAAAATCTCCTTATATAAAATTTTGTTCTTGTTTGAAAGCGATTTTATTCGCCCTACGACTATTATTTTATCATGTTTTAGAAATATGTCAAGCGTTTTGCAGAAAAAATATTCTATCCACTTAGTTGGCTCGCTTTAGATTGATTGATTTTGACTGTTTTAGCAGGCATCCCTTAAAAAATAAGTTTAAAATCTTGGTTAAAAGGGTTTTATTTCATTATCTTTCATGTTTTCGTAAAAATTTGATTGATTTCCTGCATTTATTTTATGATAAACGTTTGACAGTTTTTTCTCTTTTTTAACATAAAAGTCTTGCTTTTTTTTCCGAAAACGGTTACTATTAAAAGTGATAAGATTTTTGGAGGAATGAAAGAATGGAATGGACTACTGAGCGTCGTTACAGACTTTATCAAGATTGGACGCAAGAAGAAATTAAGAATATTAAAGAAAATATGGCACAATCTCCATGGCATACTCATTACCATGTTGAGCCAAAAACAGGACTTCTCAACGACCCAAATGGCTTTTCTTACTTTGATGGGAAGTGGATTGTTTTTTATCAGAACTTTCCTTTCGGTGCCGCCCACGGTTTGAAATCTTGGGTGCAATTGGAAAGTGAGGACTTAGTTCACTTCACGGAAACTGGTGTCAAAGTTTTGCCTGATACTCCATTAGATAGCCACGGTGCCTACTCTGGTTCTGCCATGCAATTTGGTGATAACTTATTCCTATTCTATACAGGAAATGTCCGTGATGAAAACTGGACCCGTCACCCATACCAGATTGGGGCTTTGATGGACAAGGATGGCAAAATTACAAAGATTGATGAGATCTTGATTGACCAGCCTGCTGACTCAACTGACCACTTCCGTGACCCACAGATTTTTAACTTCAAGGGTCAATATTATGCCATCGTCGGTGGACAGGACTTGGAGAAAAAAGGTTTCGTTCGTCTCTATAAGGCTGTAGATAACGACTATACAAACTGGCAAGCCGTTGGCAACCTTGACTTTGCTAACGACCGTACTGCCTACATGATGGAATGTCCAAATCTGGTCTTTGTAGGGGAACAACCTGTCCTTCTCTACTGCCCACAAGGATTGGATAAGAACGTTCTAGACTACGACAATATCTATCCAAATATGTATAAGATTGGGGCTTCCTTTGACCCTGAAAATGCTAAAATGGTAGATGTATCTCAACTTCAAAACATGGACTATGGTTTCGAAGCCTATGCAACTCAGGCCTTCAACGCTCCTGATGGACGTGCTCTAGCTGTTAGCTGGCTTGGCTTGCCTGATGTTTCATATCCATCTGACCGTTTGACCACCAAGGAACCTTCTCTTTGGTCAAGGAACTCACTATCAAAGACGGCAAACTCTACCAATACCCAGTCGCAGCTGTCAAAGACCTTCGTGCTTCTGAAGAAGCCTTCTCAAATCGTGCCCAAACCAAGAACACTTATGAACTCGAACTCAACTTGGAAGCTAATAGCCAGAGCGAGATTGTCTTACTAGCTGATCAAGAAGGCAAGGGACTTTCCATCAACTTTGACCTTGTAAATGGTCAAGTGACAGTAGATCGTAGCCAAGCTGGTGAACAGTACGCCCAAGAATTTGGAACTACACGTTCTTGCCCTATCGATAATCAGGCTACTACTGCTACGATTTTCATCGATAACTCTGTCTTTGAAATTTTCATCAATAAAGGAGAAAAAGTATTTTCCGGTCGTGTCTTCCCACATGCGGACCAAAACGGTATCCTCATCAAATCTGGAAACCCAACTGGAACTTACTATGAATTAGATTATGGTCGCAAAACTAACTGATGTCGCCAAACTTGCAGGCGTCAGTCCTACTACCGTTTCTCGGGTTATCAATAAAAAGGGCTATCTCTCCGAGAAAACCATCCAAAAAGTCAATGAAGCCATGCGGGAATTGGGCTATAAGCCCAACAACCTAGCTCGTAGTTTGCAAGGAAAATCGGCTAAATTAATCGGCTTGATTTTCCCAAATATTTCCAATGTTTTCTACGCAGAATTGATTGATAAGCTGGAACACCAGCTTTTTAAGAATGGTTACAAGACCATCATCTGCAACAGTGAGCATGATTCTGAGAAGGAACGTGAATACATCGAAATGTTGGAAGCCAATCAGGTGGACGGCATCATTTCTGGTAGTCACAACTTGGGAATCGAAGACTACAATCGCGTGACCGCACCGATTATTTCCTTTGACCGAAACTTGTCACCAGACATCCCTGTCGTTTCCTCTGACAACTATGCTGGCGGGGTCCTTGCTGCCCAGACCTTGGTTAAGACAGGCGCCCAGTCTATCATCATGATTACAGGAAATGACAATTCTAATTCGCCCACTGGACTGCGCCACGCTGGTTTTGCATCCATACTCCCAAAAGCTCCTATTATCAATGTTTCCAGTGACTTTTCTCCTGTCAGAAAAGAAATGGAAATCAAGAATATCTTGACCCGACAAAAACCAGATGCCATTTGCTTCAGATGATTTGACTGCTATTCTAGTCATTAAAATTGCTCAAGAACTGGGAATCTCTGTCCCAGAAGATCTCAAAGTCATCGGCTATGATGGGACTTACTTTATCGAGAACTACTACCCTCATTTAACAACTATTAAGCAACCTATGCAAGAGATTGCTCAACTCACTGTTGACCTCCTATTACAAAAGATCGAAGGCAAGGAAGTCGCAACAACCGGTTACTTCTTACCAGTCACCCTATTACCAGGAAAAAGTATTTGATACTCAATGAGAATCTCTTCAAACCACGTCAGCGTCGCCTTACCGTAGATATATGTAACTGACTTCGTCAGTCTTATCTACAACCTCAAAGCAGTGCTTTGAGCAACTTGCGGCTAGCTTCCTAGTTTGCTCTTTGATTTTCATTGAGTATAAGCACAAAAAAACGGCTCTATAATATTTGTAGTGGGTAAATCCCCTATGGATATTATGGAGCCTATTTTGTTGTAGAAAAAAAGTCCCATAAGATCTATAATGAAAAGCAACCAAACCATCATTAGAAAGAATCCTATGGAACAATTACATTTTATCACAAAATTACTAGACATTAAAGACCCAAATATCCAAATTATGGATGTCATTAATAGGAATACCCACAAGGAAATCATCGCTAAACTGGACTACGACGCTCCATCTTGTCCTGAGTGTGGAAGTCAAATGAAGAAATATGACTTCCAAAAACCGTCTAAGGTTCCTTACCTTGAAACGACTGGTATGCCTACTAGAATTCTCCTTAGAAAACGTCGATTCAAGTGCTATCATTGCTCGAAAATGATGGTAGCTGAGACTTCTCTCGTCAAGAAGAATCACCAAATCCCTCGTATCATCAACCAAAAGATTGCCCAGAAGCTAATTGAGAAGACTTCTATGACCGATATTGCCCGTCAGCTGTCTATTTCAACTTCAACTGTTATTCGCAAGCTCAATGACTTCTGTTTTAAGTCTGATTTTTCTTACCTCCCTGAGATTATGTCCTGGGACGAATATGCCTTCACTAAGGGAAAGATGAGTTTCATTGCTCAAGATTTTGATAAGCTCAATATTATCACTGTTCTTGAGGGTAGAACACAAACTATCATAAGAAATCATTTTCTGCGCTACAATCGCTCTGTTCGTTGTCAGGTGAAAATCATTACTATGGATATGTTTAGTCCTTACTATGACTTGGCTAAACATCTTTTTCCGTATGCCAAAATCGTTCTAGATCGCTTCCACATTGTACAACATCTTAGCCGTGCTATGAGTCGTGTTCGTGTCCAAATCATGAAGCAATTTGAGCGAAAATCTCATGAATATAAGGCTATCAAGCGCTACTGGAAACTCATTCAACAGGATAGCCGTAAACTGAGTGATAAGCGATTTTATCGCCCCTACTTTTTTCGCATGCACTTAACCAATAAAGAGATTATTGACAAGCTTTTGAGCTATTCAGAAGACTTGAAACACCACTATCATCTCTATCAACTCTTGCTTTTTCACTTTCAGAATAAGGAACCGGAGAAATTTTTCGGACTCATTGAGGAAAATCTAAAGAAAGTTCATCCTCTTTTTAAGACTGTCTTTAAAACCTTTCTAAAGGACAAAGAGAAAATAGTCAATGCCCTTCAGTTACCCTATTCTAATGCCAAATTAGAAGCAACCAATAATCTCATCAAACTTATCAAACGCAATGCCTTTGGTTTTCGGAACTTTGAAAACTTCAAAAAACGGATTTTTATCGCTCTGAATATCAAAAAAGAAAGGACGAAATTTGTCCTTTCTCGAGCTTAGCTTTTCTTCAACCCACTACAGTTGACAAAGAGCCAAAAAAACTCAGACCGATCCGTCTGAGTTTTTTTATGATCTTAAATTTTCTAGGTAGCGCTGGGCTGTCTCTAGGTTAAAGGTTTTATCTGCGATGAGGCGCTCGACTAGGGGAGCAACCTCGGATTCACTAGCACCTGCTAGGAGAGCCAAGGATTTGGCCTGCAATTTCATGTGGCCTTGCTGGATGCCTGTACTCACCAAGGCTTTCAGGGCCGCAAGTTTTGGGCAAGCCCGATAGACACGATAAGCTGAGCTAATTCTTTGGCAGAAGGATTTCCCAGTAGCTCATGACTGAGAGCTACACGAGGGTTGAGGCCGATAGAGCCGCCTTTGGTCGCTACAGGCATAGGCAGCGTCACCTCACCGACTAATTCTTCTCTTTCAAGGTCCAGTGTCCATTGACTAAGACCTTGATAGTGTCCTTCTCTACTAGCAAAGGCATGGGCTCCTGCCTCAATAGCACGCCAGTCATTACCAGTTGCAATCAAAACGGCATCAATACCATTAAAAATCCCTTTATTGTGGGTAGCTGCTCGATAAGGATCAGCCTGCGCAAATTGGCTCGCCAAAGCAATTTTCTCTGCATTTTCTCGTCCTTGATCCTTTTGACGGCTCAAATAGCGAAAGGCGATGCGACAACTTGCAGTAACCAAAGAATCGGTCGCGTAGTTAGACAGAATACCCATGAGACTCTGTCCCTGACTGAGTTCTTCTACGACTGGCTTCAAGGCTTCCAGCATGGTATTGAGCATATTTGCTCCCATGGCTTCCTGCGTATCGACATGGAGATAAACAACGAGGAAGTCTGTTTCGCCTTTAATCTGCTCTACATGCAAATCACGCGCCCCGCCTCCGCGTTTAACGATAGAAGGATAGGCTTGATTAGCAAGTTCTAAGAGTTCTGCTTTCTTGCTGGTGATCTTCTCCTGCGCTTGTTCAGGATCAGCAACTTGATAAAGAGCTACCTGACCAATCATCTGACGCTCATGGACTTGTGCAGTAAAACCGCCTGCACGCTTGATGATTTTACTTGCATAGCTGGCCGCAGCAACCACTGACGGCTCTTCCGTCACATAGGGAACTGTGTATTCCTGACCATTGACAAGAACCTCTGGAACCAGCGAATAAGGCAGAGAAAAAGTTCCTACTACATTCTCACTCAGCTGGTCTGCGACAGTCACACTAATTTGTTCATCCTGCTCCAGACTCGCTTGCTTATCAGGACTAAGGAGCGCCTGAGCTTGCAACAGCTCGAGGCGCTCTTGGTATGATTTTTAGAAAATCCATTCCAACTTATCTTCATTATTTTTCAACCTTGCTATAACGGCGTTGGTGGTCCACAATTTCAACCAAGGCAAAATCTTGATTTTCATAGCCTGCAAACTGGGCAGAGTTTGTTTCATCCAATACCACTTCCTCAAAGAAGACTTTTTCATAGTCTGCAACAGACAGGGCAGTTCGTTGGTTGAGCTTGTTCAAACGGTCTTTATCCAGATAAGCTTCATAACCTTCAACCAATTCACCACTGAAAAACTCAGCCACAGCCCCACTTCCGTAACTATAAAGGGCAATTTTGTCCCCAGCTTTCAAGCTATCTGTATTTTCCAAGAGAGACAAGAGTCCAAGGAAGAGGGATCCTGTGTAGATATTCCCCACTTTTTGACTGTAGAGAATAGACTGGTCAAAATGCTTTTGCAAGAGATCTTTTTTCTCTTGGGGCAGGCTCTTATCCATGATTTTTTTCAAGCCTTTTAGTGCTAATTTCGGATAAGGCAAGTGGAAGCAAACAGCTGCAAAATCATCCAAAGTAAGCTGGTAGCGTTTTTGGTATTCAAGCCAAGTCGTTTTCAAACTATCCAAGTATTGTTGGGTAGAATAAACACCATTCACATAAGGGGTTGTTGAGTAATTTGGACGCCAGAAATCCATGATGTCACGGGTTTGAGCCACATTGTCATTATTAAAGGCCATAATGCGTGGATTTTGTGTAATCAACATTGCCACACTGCCAGCACCCTGAGTTGGTTCTCCTGAAGTTTCAATACCGTACTTGGCAATATCACTTGCAATAACCAAAACTTTGGACTTTGGAGAATTTTCCACATGCAATTTGGCATAATGAAGGGCAGCTGTCGCTCCATAGCAGGCTTCTTTAATCTCGAAACTACGAGCAAAGGGCTGGATGCCAAGCAAGCCATGCACAAAGACGGCTGCAGCCTTACTCTGGTCAATTCCTGACTCGGTAGCCACAATGACCATGTCAATTTCTGCTCTCTCTTGCTCAGTTAAAATAGAGTCACTTGCACTGGCCGCCAAGGTCACGATGTCCTCAGTTAGAGGCGCAATACTCAATTCCTTGAGCAAGAGTCCTTTGCTTAATTTTTCAGGGTCAATTCCCCTCGCTTCTGCTAAGTCTTGTAATTTCAAGACATATTGACTGGTCGCAAAACCAATCTTATCAATACCGATTGTCATATTTACCTCTGTTTTATCATTCATGTAAAAAATCGTTCTATACTATTTTATCACAAATGGCAGTAAAAGAGAGAAAAAAGACTTGATTCACCAAATCAAGTCTCTTGTTAGTCTAACGATTTTGCTGTTTTCGTAAGTAGGAATACAGTCTGAGAATCACTGTTCCGCTAGCCATTCCAATGGAAATTACCAGAGCCAACATGACAACTAAGGTTGCACTAGCAATGGCGTGACTGTAATCACCTGTCACAAAAAAGGCAGTTGTCCGATAAGAAAGGTATCCCGGAACCAGGGGTGCCAAAATGGCCAAGATAAAGACCACAGCAGGGGTCTTGTAAAGAATACTTAAAATCTGACTAACACAAGAACCGATAATGGCGGCAATGAAGGTAGCTACAATAACATTGGTTGGTTCCTTGAGCAAGAGATAGATTAGCCAGACAGCCATGCCCAAAATCCCTCCTGGTAAGAGCATAGAGCGCTGAACATTGAGTACGATTAAAAAAGTGATGATAGCAAGAAGACTTGCTACTGCTTGTAATAAAAAGGTAGTTAGTGTCATATTAGTTCATCAATACCAAGGCGACAGAAGTTCCTGCCCCTAAAGCAAGGGTAATGAGTAGGGATTCAAACATTTTACTCATACCAGAGTTTATGTGGTTGGTCATGATATCGCGAACCGCATTGGTCAAGGCAATTCCAGGTACAAAAGGCATGACGGCACCAGCTATAATCAAATCTGCTGTTGAAGGAAAGCCCGTGTAGCGAGCCCAAAACTGGGCTATCATCCCAAAGACAAAGGCTCCAGCAAAGGCTGTTACAAAGGGAATTCGGATAAACTTTTCTACATAGAGGGAAAAGGCAAAACCAAATAAGGTAGCCACTCCTGCCCCGAGTGCGTCATAGATATTTCCACTAAACATAATTGAAAAGAAAGGGGCACTAAAGGTCGCAGCCAGGGTCACCTGTAACTTGGTATAAGGAAGGGGTTGGGCTTGCAAAGCCATCAATTGCTTGAAGGCTGTCTCTAAATCAATCTGCCCCCCAACCAGCTGACGAGAAATCTGGTTCACATCGCAGACTTTTTCGATGTTATAAGAAGAGGAGGTCACGCGCTTCATACGCGAAATATTGGTATTTTCAATCGAGAAAAAGATTGCAGCAGGCATGGCAAGAACATTGCAATCCACAATCCCCTGCGAATGCGCAATCCGAATCATGGTATCTTCTACACGATGAATCTCTGAACCACTTTTAAGGAGAATAGTCCCCGCTAGCATAATCACATCAATGACGGCATTTAATTCTTTTGATTCTTCCATGCTTGCCTCCTTTTATCAACTCCCTCTATTCTATCATAAATC